>Ga0316363_10000115_pt1 | contig 124860 bp, 118 predicted proteins | sample Sb_taG_3_FD_200459 | JGI IMG/M metagenome (GOLD analysis project Ga0316363, IMG submission 200459) | Peat soil microbial communities from Weissenstadt, Germany - Sb_50d_a_PC metaG (v2) (version 2) | ecosystem: Environmental > Terrestrial > Soil > Wetlands > Peat | place: Germany: Weissenstadt... | reverse complement strand
CCACTAAGTAATGACGTCCATCTTTTCCGCCAGCTCGCGCTTGGACTCCGCCATTAGGTGAGTGTAACTGTCGGCAGTTAGCTGGATTGTCGAGTGCCCAAGCATCTCCGAAATCATTCGCACTAAACCGACCTTGAACCGCTCGAATCCTTCGAGCTCGACGAAATCGCGGATCAGGAATAAAATCCTTTTAAGTCCCTTAAGTTTACTCCCGCCGGGCGTCGCGCGCGCAATCATCCCCGAATTGCGCCGCAAATCGGGCATCGACTGCCGCTTCGCTGCCAGTTTCGCCTTGGCCATCGGCTTTATAGAGATTTCCAGCCGGCACATTCCCACGTAAGTGCGGCATTATTTCATCTGCGATCTGCCTGTAGCTGACGCGCAGTCAGCGGCCCAAAGACCCGCTCGAACTGGCTCGAAACGTGGGCTATTCAACCGCAACGATCCGCAATGTGATTTTGCACATCCCGAGGACGCTGATGACGCTCGAATAGTGCGCCCAGATGGGCCCCTGACGATCGATTCCTTGGCCCCTCCGGGCCGACGTGTGCCACCGAAACCCCTGAGTGCGCGTTCATGCGCCATGTAGGCTGAGTCGGGCCGACACTGGGCGAGAAGGTCCTATAGAGACTCCCGCCTCAACTCGCTGAATATCTAGGTTGCGGCATTCGGCAGGGCCATCACCCGGACGCCTGCGAGGAACTCTCCAACCTTCGCCAGCATCGGCTGCGCGCGCCGCTAAACTCATTCGATTTATACCGAGGTCCCGCAGTGAAGTGAAGGTGAAAGCGCCTATCGCTGGCGAGCCACGCTTTGACCTTGGGATGCTTGTAATTCGGGTAGTTGTCGGCGATCAGGTGCAGTTCAAGGTCGCCCGGGATGTTGGCGTCGAGATGTTTCAATAGGCTCGGGAATTCACCCTTCGACACCGATCAGGGCTCCAGCGCCATGCCGATTCACATTCAGAATGACTATCTATCATAGGCTGACGCGCACCTGGGTGTGTCCAACCAGTCCAATTCTGACGCGGACGACCCACGCACCGGAGGCGGCGTCCCATGCCCAGCCTTCGTCCCCGCCGCTCAGCTCCGCGTTCACCGCGTTGAGCGTCCGCGTCTCACCCGGGAGCGCCGCGGTGACCGTTGCTGGTCGCCTGGCTGAATGCCCGCGGACGTCCACCGGCGTGTCGGGTACACCGAGCACATCGAAGCACACGCTGTCGCCCGAGCTCGTTATGTGCGCAATCCGCCGGTCGCCGACCGTCGCGTACTTGGTCACGTCGCCGAACACCGCGATGTCGCCGGGCAGCAGCGGGCACAACACACGGCAGTCCCAGTCCTGAAAGGGCAGCTCGAGGTCCCAGCCGCCGTCGCGCTCCAAGCGGCTCCAGGTGCGGCGCCGCCAGTCGTACGCCAGCACCGGCCCGACCGGTTGCATGGCGCCGAGGTCCGCCAGCTCGACCCGGCAGCGCAGCGGCTCCTTAATGCGGCTGGCGTTGAAGGTCGTGACGTACACCCACCGCCCGGAGGGATGTGCGGAGTAGGTCTCGCCGATGAGCGGTGCCCGCTCGAAAAACGCATTGGCGCAGAAACAACGGTCGATCGCTGCCAGCGGCACGTCGGGCTTAACCAGCAGGCCGTCTTCGCGGCACGTCCGCATGATGAGGTCGCGGTTGCTGCAACCCAGCTGGTCGCCGATCCCCACCGGCCCCGCGCTGAGCGCGGCGAGCAACGCTTCGGCCTCTGCATACGGCTCGCCCGCACTTAAGGTGGTCTGCCCGTGGGACAGAAAGACGTCCTTGAAGGGGTTAAGACCAAGCGCCCGCGCCAGGGCGTTGGTGTGCAGAAACCAGACCCAATTGAGCCCATTGTCGAACAGATAGTGATAGTCACCGCTGGTGCGGATGGACGCGACGTTGCGCAGCGTGACGGTTTCGAAAAAGTCTGCGGGCGTCGCCATGCACCATTGGAGGTGCAACCCGTGCTCACCGGCGGCGCGGTCGAGTTGCTGCTGCCAGGCGCGCGCGACCGGGCTGCTCGCGCAAGCCGCTCACGCCGAGGAACGACTCCACCATCCAATCTTGCTCGTAGGTAATGGCACCCCAGCTCGCGGCCTGCGCCATGAGCAGGTCGTAGAGTTCGCCGTCCTGTGGATGCGCGAACTCGTCATCGCGCCATGCCGGATGACGCTCGAAGTACGCCGACCTGTTGGAGAAATGCCGGCTGTGTAAGGTGAGCGGCAGACCGTGCACCTGGCGCAGACCGCTGATCCCATCGGGAAACAGATCGCCGCGCGGCTCCCACGTCATCATCCCGGTCGGCGGCACCAAGGTCGCTCCTTCGGCACTGACGGGACGCAGATGCCGGTGCGGGTAGAACCACGAGTCGATTTGCACGGAACGCACCGGGATGTCCCGCGCGTGCAAGTCGCCGACGACGCGCTCGAGCGTCGTGGTGTAATCGCAACCAGCTTCGGTGCGGTAGTAGTAGACTGACCCGTTGTCAGTCCAATAGGAAAGCTTACCGAGGAGATCGTCCGCATAGCGCGACGGCCTCTGCGTTCCGTGGCGACGGCACAGGAGCTGTGCCCATGCGTCGAGCAGCGCGCGCGGGCCATCGCCGGCCCAGATCGCCACTTCGGTCGCGAATCCCGCGGGCACCTCACGCAGATCGCCGTGCCAGCCACAGCGCACGCCGGTACCGTCGCGGGGCACGGCGATCACCTGCTCATGGAACTGATCGAGCGGCGCCAGCAACAGCGTGCGACCGTCCGGCGCGATGAACAGCAACGGCGCGACCACCGCCGGACGGTGCGGTGTCAGGAAGAAACCGCCGCAGTTCGCGTCGCCGCTCACAGGTAGGGCGAACTCGCAGTACTGATGGCCATAGGATCGCGTGCCGGCGGGCACGCCGCCGGTCATCCGTTCTCGGGGCTGGAAGGCCGGCCAGCTCACCGACGGTTGCTCGAAGCTCCCGGTGGTCAGCTGACCGAGACGATCGAGCGCTTCGAGTCGAAACACCAGCAGCGGCACATCGGCATACGCGCGCACCTCCATCCGCAGCGGGACGGCCAGCCCGTCCCACGCCACGCCGAGACCGTGATAGGCGCCCAGATCATCGCTGCCACCGAATGGCTCGAGGCGCGGCGGCAATGTGGCCGCCAGCGCCGGAGTCGCCGCCAGCATGAATCCGATTGGTCCCAGCCAGTCGGGTTCGTCCCACGCGAGACGCAAGTGCGATGTCCCGTCAAAGTGAAGCGTGAGCCGGCGGGCCGCGCTGAGCGAAACCTCTGTGGTCATTGCTTCGACTTGCCGCGGTTGCCGCAAAGGACCTTCTCGGCGTGTTCGACGTCCGCGGCCGTCGTTACTTCGAGCCGGCAGCGCATACGAACGGCGAGCACCGTGCCACCCGCTGCGACGAAGTCGTTCAGCGCGGTGGAGATGCAGCGTTCCGTCCCCAGCGGGCGGACATGCTCGATGTAGCTGCTCATGGCAGATGGGAGCCAGTACACCGGCAGTGCGACGCTACCCGACGCCACGCTTCCGGGTGCCGGCTTCTCAACGATCTGCTTCACGCGTTCACCTTCGAGCAGTACCGCGCTACGACTGGTTGTCGCTGCACGTCCCATATCGAGAACGCCGACCACCGCTGTGTTGAGCTGCGACCGACCGCACGCGATCAGCTGCGCGATGTCGTTTGGATCGAAGAGGCTATCGCAGGCACACGCTAGGTAGCCGGCCTCCTCTTCGACCTGTGACAGCGCCAGACGCAGGGCGTCGGCGATGCCGCGGCGCTTGGATTGGATGACCAGCTGGGCATCGCGCTGCGCATCGTGCAGGTAGTCGCGCAAGTGCTCGTCGGACGCATGCCTCACGACAACCAGCCGCTCAACACCGGCGGCCCGCAGGCGGGTCACGAGCCAACCGATCAGCGGCTGGCCGGCGATGGGTAACATCGGCTTCGAATAGCGCGTGCCGAGCGCGCCGAGCCGCGTACCGGCGCCGGCGGCGAGGATGATGGCCGTTAGCGCCATGGACCTGCGGTCGGCGTCAGTTCCATCCGACAGGCTCCTACGGTTGTGCGCGCTGCTGCCTCGTAACCGTCCCATCGTCACGCTTCCACTATCCAGCCTGTCTCGCTGACGGGCACCACAAAGACCTCGCTGCGCGTGAGCCCCGCGCGTTGCGCGGCGCCGCGCAGCGCCTCGGCCAGCGCCTCCTCCTGTCCCTGCGCCGGCAAGGCGAAGATACCGCCGCCACCGCCGGCACCCGTCAGCTTCGCGCCGAGGGCTCCGGCGTCATGCGCGGCCGCGATCAGCGCGCGCACCTCCGTGCCCGCGCCATTGGGAAAGCCGCAAGTTTGCATCATGGTATCGATCAGCTCCTGGTTGCGTGTGATCTGCGCGCCAAACTCGTTCAGGTCGCCGGCGAGCAGCGCGATTTTCCCTCGCCACGCCGTCTCGCCGAGCTGGCGCGCGAGCTGCAGTAACGGCCCGCTGCCGCGTCGGCGTTCGGCGAGGTAACGGGCGCGCATCGGTGCGTGCGTACTGCCCGAATTACGCTGCACGCCGCTGGTCGCAATGCAGAAGCGCAACGGCGGCGCCCAGCGGGCCAGCGGCTCGTAGGTCGCGAACGGTTCCTCGCCCACGGGCGCATGCCAGAGCTTGCCATGGTAGCTGAGGTAGGCGATGCCTCCGAAGAGCGGCACGTAGCGATCGGCGAAACCACAGACGATGCCCATCTCCTGCTCCTCGGCGCGTTGTGCGATCTCGGCAAGCACGTAGTCGTTACAACGCCGCTGATCGAGCGCGTAAAACGCGCGCAGCACCCCCAGGACGGCAAGCAACAGAACCGAGGAGCCGGCCAAGCCGCTGGATGCGGGGATGTCGGTCCATGTGCTGATCGCCGCACCACGTTCGCGCAGCCGGGGGGCAAAGTCCGGGACGTAGCGGAGCAACGCATTGACTGCAGCCGCTTCGATGTCAAAGCCCCGCGCGTCGGCGATGCGCTGGCGCGGAAAGCTGGCCGTCTCTCCCGCTGCACGGCAAAATTCCAGCCCGTCCGCCGCTCGGATGCGCGCACCGCCGCGCCGGTCGACGGCTGCGGAGATGGTTGCGTAGGCACCCTCGACCGCATCGGTCGGACTCCCGACGATATTGATGCGCGCGGGCAGGGAGATGCTCAGCATGCGGACGACAGTATCGCCACATTCAATGAAGCGCCAGCACCGGTCCTGAAATCACGTTGTGTGCAGTATAAGGGGGCATGCTGAGTTCTCCAGCCAAGAAAAGACCGAGTGTTTTGAGTACCAGACTTACGTTCGCTTATTCCGTGGAAGCTGAGAGTGGGCACTCAATGGGCACTCGCGCCAATCGAATACGCTGCGCTTACTCGGGCTCGCGGAGACGGCCTCTTCGCGGCCCGAGGTCGGTGAACCTCAGTCCAAGTCACGAAATAGAGATTGATTCAATTCGCTACTTCGGCGCGCTGCGGATTGGAGATCCGTTGCGTCGAAACGAATTGATTCGGTCCATGATCTCGATCGCTTGGAACCACCGCTCAAGCGGGAACCGTCCCCGAAAGCCTTCTTCGAACAGCCGGCGCGATGCATAAGCGAGAGATCGTCGCGGGGTAGCCGCGTTTTCGCGCATCCACCTACGGCCGCTCGACGACAGCACGCGACCGCGCGAAAGGGGCGCCCCTCCGCGCGCGAGGGCGCGTAGGGCGGCGGTCTCTGCGGCTCATGACCTCACTCGAATGACACCAGTTCGGGAGAACAGCGGCGTGACACTGGCTTGGCCAATCAGCGATAATCAGCATCGATGTGCGGGCGCTTCACACTGACCCGGCGCGATGGCCGCGAGCTTGCCGCCGAGCTCGGCGTCCCCGACGATGCCTTCAGCGACTATCGGCCGCGCTACAACATCGCGCCGATGCAGCGGCATTTCACTGTCACCACCGAATTTGAAAATCGAAAGGTGGTTTCCGCACGCTGGGGCCTGGTCAATCGATGGGCGAAGGACAACTCCCGCGCCTCGCAATGCATTAACGCCAAGGCTGAGACGGTCGAGGTGCGCCCGTCGTTCCGCGACGCGTTCAAGAAGCGCCGGTGCGTGGTGCCGGCGGACGGATTCTACGAATGGACCGGCCCGAAGGGTGCGCGGCAGCCGCTTTGGATTCACCGTGCGGACGGTAAGCTGATCCTGTTTGCTGGCCTGTACGAAGATTGGTTTCCCGAAAAGGATAAGCCCGAAACGACCTTCACGATCATCACCTGCGAGCCCAACGCGGTGACCCGGCCGATTCACAATCGGATGCCGGTCATACTCGAGGAACACGCCGCCGATGATTGGATGGAGCCGGGCGAAGCTGATCCGCTCTCGCACAAGAGGCTGTTAATTCCCGCGGCTGACGATGTCCTGCTCGCGCAGCCCGCATCGCCGCTGGCCAACAGCGTCAGGAATGACGGACCCGAACTGCTCGTGGCGACGTAACTTCGCGACCGCGCTAAAGGGGTGCCCCTCCGCGCGCGTGGATGCACCGCGTAACCCGCCGACAGCGAAGTGAATGTTCGACCGCTAGACGCGATTGTCGAGGAGGGCCTCAAGCGGACTCATCCGGAATCGCGCGACGCGAAGAAGCCTTACGGCGATGTCGATTACGCCGACCCGGGCTATCAAAGCGACGGCGTGCATCGGTATCCGCTCGACACGGTCGAGCATCTCAAGGCTGCCTGGGATTACATTCACAAGTCGGACGACGCTGCAAAGTACACAGCCGACCAAGTCTCGAAAATCAAGGCGAAGATCGTCGCGGCGTGGAAAGCGAAGATCGACAAAGACGGCCCGCCCTCGGCCGAGAGCAAGAGCGCGGACGACGGCGAAGCCGCGCGTGCAGCGGCCGAGCGCGACCGCGAGGAGTGAGTAAGCGTGTTGCTTGCATAGAGAGGCCGTCGGGCCTATACGGGAACTGAAATCGGAGAGTGAATGAGAAATTCCGCTAAGTCGTTTACGCGGTCCGTCGCGTGCTTAAGTTTCTCGTTCTTGTTTCTGATCGCCGCGTTTGCGCGCCCGGCGTTGGCACAATCGGATCAAGATGCATCGCCAGACAAGGCCAAGCCGCCCGTGAGTAAACTTTCCGTGTCGCCCACGACGCTGAGTTACAACGTCAACCTCAACAAGGTGACCACCGAGACGAAGCATTTCACCATCAAGAACACCGGAACGCTGGCGGCAGGCCTGGCCGTAACCGTCGGCGCGCCCTCCAGTTCCGACTACCTCATCACCTCCGGCGGCGGTTCCAACACGATTGCTGCCAAAGGAAGCCTCGTGGTTGACGTTGAGTTCGTCCCCCACGGACCCGCGACCGACGACGGGACCATCGCTATCACCAGTGACGCGACCAGCGGGAAGAGCTCGGCGACCGTGAATCTGAAGGGCAAGGCCACAGTCAAACCAGCTCGTCCGGTTCCACATTCCTTTCAGCTTGTTCCGCCCAGCGGTTCATCGGGCACCGTTGTTACCATTTATGGTCCCGGCTTAACAGACAAGAAGAATATAAGGTTCGGCAAAGTCAAAGCGCCAGAGCTTTCATTTAGCCGTGGTGCGGAAGTTACCGTCTTGGTTCCTTTTATCTCGGAGAAAGGAGTGCCCGCACCCTTAGCTTCTGGTCCAATCCCTGTTGAGATAAATGGTAAATTTGTCGGTATGTTCACTGTCACCCCTCTACCCGAAAACAACAATCCGCCAGGAGCCGTCGTCGCTTCGGTCACTACCTCTCTCGGTCAGGATGTCAACGACCAGACATCCAATATCAACTCGGTGATTTCGCAATTTGAAAGTGAAACAAGTGATCCCTCAGTGCAATCGTATCTGCAGACACTTCAGGGGGTAGTACCGCCCTTGACCGATTTCTTTCAAGCGCAGTTGCCAGAACTGATTATGGAACAAAACACGACAGCCGTGGCCCTTATCGAGCAAACTCTTCTGAACGACAACCTGGCACTGTCTAGCGCAGACCCGAGTGAACTACCCTTACGATTGCTAGCGCAACCTCTTCAAGTATCTTGTAGCGGTGCTCTTCCCGTCACCGGCATTGCTTTCCTGGACCAGCGCCAGCAGTTTGTTGACTTGTCGAATGGGTTCCAGCTTTTCGGTCTCATAAGTCTGATCCCGGGTCTCTCGCGTTGCGCACAGGACAGCATAGAGATAAGCGGAGCGCTACTTGGATTGACAATCGATACTGTGGTCGGTTGCTACGGCAAAATAGACTCCTTTGGTGTAGGTTTGAACCCACCTACTCTTCCCCCGTTTTCCCTCTTTCCGGGTGAATCGAGTGAGCTTGTTGCGGGAATTGTTGTGCAGCGTTACATCCCACCACTATCGCCCTCGACAGCATCGGTCCTCAAAGCTGCGCTCGATTGCCTTAAGCCGGGTGAGCTAAGTGCCGCATTAAGTGCTTTCGAGAAGGTTGCGGGGAAAGTCTCTAGTGATGTTGACGTAGGAGAGTCGGCGTCCCTCCCTCTCGACTTCAGTACCGTTTCCGCCAATTGGGAAGGGGGTACGTTACTGGCCCCCTGCGTGTTAATAGACAGCGCCAACAATCCGCAAGGTGAGGTTCCTGACGGCACCATCACCGCTTGTACTACGCAGGATATTGTGATGGACCTGTACCGCTTCAACGTGCTCCCGGCCCGAGTCTTGGCATCCGACGAATTGGGGGCCACTGTTGTTGAGCATGAGTTTGAAGTTCTGCCGAGCCCGACACCAACAGCTACAGCCACTGCGACCGCAACTGCCACCGCAACTGCCACGGCCACTGCCACCACGACCGCGACCGCGACGCCAACGGCGACTGAGACTGCTACACCGACCGCAACTGCCACCGCAACTGCCACGGCCACTGCCACCGCGACCGCGACCGCGACTGACACGCCAACAGCAACTCCGACATCGACGCCACTTCCCCTTACGGTCGGCACTTACGACATTTCTTGCTATGGCGACTATCAGAACAGCGGCATTATCTGTGACAGTTGGAACACTGGCGGTACGTACAATATTACTTCGACTACGACGATGGCCACGCTTAATACTGACCTGTGCGAAAGCATCGAGAAATCTGACTTTGCGTTTCCATGCGTAGGCAGCTGTAACATAACAATTCAAGACCCCAGCAATTTTTCTCTCTCTCTCAGTTGCGCCACCTATCCCGGTCCGGAATGTGGCACGCTCGCGATCGCGTCGTGCACTTTCTCTCTAGAAACGAATTAGATCTTTCCAGCTATATCGTAAATCCAGATTTATTATTCTCGCATGCCAGCAGAGCCGTGGGCGTCGGAGTCACCGCCAGCGGTAGCTGGGCTTGGGCAGGCGCGGCAATAGCAAGGTGGTGGTCTGCTCCCCAATTCCCCGCCAATCATAAGTAGAGTCCGCCGGTTGTTGAGGGTCCCGCGAAACTAGTACAACCGGGAGTTGAGAAATCGACCGGGCCAACAATGAGCTTGACGCTGGCAGGTGGCCGCCCAAATAATGAACGCGGTGCCACTTTAACAGCCGAGGGGGGTGACCCGTCTCGCCTGACGCTTGGGCGCGAACAGGGGAATGTGGTGGGCATGCAATCGATAACTTCCGTTAATGACACATCCGCTTACGGTCAGAGCTTAACACCGTACCACGCGAAATATTTCGCGCACGAACTCACGAAGCGGTGCCCACCCGATAGTGTCGAGAAGCTCGCAGGCGCGCTGGCCGATGCGCAGGTTGACCTGAATCCCCATCAGGTCGACGCCGCCCTTTTCGCGTTCGGGTCGCCTCTCTCACAAGGCGCCTTGCTGGCCGATGAGGTCGGCCTTGGCAAGACCATCGAGGCGGGACTCGTTCTCTCGCAGAAGTGGGCGGAGCGGAAGCGCCGCATTCTCGTGATCACACCGTCCAATCTGCGCAAGCAGTGGTATCAGGAGTTGACGGAGAAATTTTTCCTCCCTTGCCGCATCCTGGAGTCGAAGTCGTACAATGCCGCCGTAAAACAGGGCCATTTCCATCCGTTCGAGGGCACGGATGTTGTCATCTGCTCCTACCATTTTGCGAAGAGCCAATCCTCCAACATCAGCACGGTCCCGTGGGACCTCGTGGTGATCGACGAGGCGCATCGGCTCCGCAACGTGTACAAGCCGTCCAACGTCATCGCGAGCACGCTCAAGCTCGCACTTGCCGGCAAACACAAGCTCCTCCTAACGGCCACGCCCTTGCAGAACTCCCTGCTCGAACTGTTCGGGCTTGTGAGCTTCATTGACGAGCACACGTTTGGCGACCTGAAGAGCTTTCGGGACCAGTTTGCGAATCTGAACCAAGCGCAGGTATTCCAGACCCTCAAAGCGCGGCTCAAGCCAATCTGCCACCGTACCCTGCGCCGCCAGGTCTTGCCGTATGTGAAGTTCACCGTGCGTCATCCCATCGTGCAGCCGTTCACTCCAGAGGAAAGCGAAGACCGGCTTTACGAGCTGGTCTCCGACTATCTGCGGCGCGACAATCTGCAGGCCCTTCCCGCAAGCCAGCGCTCACTGATGACGCTCGTGCTGCGGAAACTGCTCGCCTCCTCCACCTTCGCCATCGCCGGAGCGCTCACATCACTCTCCAATCGCCTCAAGACCAAACTGCAACGACATGAGCCGGTGCAGTCCCTCGCGGACGAACTCGAAGAAGATTACGAAGGACTCGACGAAACCGCCGAAGAATGGACGGAGGATCCGCCGGTCGAGTCGCTGTCCGCGGAGGACCGCGCCGCGATCGAGCATGAGATCGCCGAACTCGACGAGTTTGCCCGACTCGCCACCTCCATCGAGCACAACGCAAAGGGAAGGGCGCTCCTCAAGGCCTTGGAAATCGCGTTCGCCAAAGCCGCTGCGCTGGGTGCTCCGCAAAAGGCAATTATCTTCACCGAATCGCGGCGCACGCAAAGCTACCTGCTGAGGGTTCTGGCCGAAAGTCCGTTTGCGGAGGGCATCGTCCTCTTCAACGGCTCCAACACAGACGAGCGCTCAAAACAGATTTACGCGGACTGGCTCCGCCGCCATCAGGGCACCGACCGCGTGACCGGCTCCCGAACTGCTGACATGCGCTCCGCGCTTGTGGATTATTTCCGTGAGGACGGACGTATCATGATCGCCACCGAAGCCGGCGCGGAGGGCATCAATCTTCAATTCTGCTCGCTGGTCGTGAATTATGACCTGCCGTGGAATCCGCAGCGTATCGAACAGCGCATCGGCCGCTGTCACCGCTACGGCCAACTGCACGATGTGGTAGTGGCCAACTTCCTCAACCAAAAGAACGCGGCCGACCAGCGCGTCTTTCAACTGCTGTCCGAGAAGTTCAAGCTTTTCGAGGGCGTCTTCGGCGCCAGCGACGAAGTGCTCGGCGCAATCGAATCCGGCGTGGATTTGGAAAAACGCATCGCCGACATCTACCAGCGTTGCCGCAAGCCCGAAGAAATCCAAGGCGCGTTCGACCAGCTTCAGCTTGAACTCGGCTCTGATATTAATGAGTCGATGACCCGCACGCGCCAGCAACTGCTGGAGAACTTCGACGACGAGGTGCGGGAGAAGCTCAGAGTTCGCGACGAAGCCTCGAAGGCGTATCTTAACCGGTACGAGCAGTGCCTCATGCAGCTTACACGCCACGAGCTAAACGGAGCGGCCGAGTTCCTCAACGATTCATCTTTCCACCTGCGATCGTGTCCCTTTCCGGAAAAGGCGGCTGGCATACCCCTCGGGCTCTACGAGCTTCCGCGCCGCTCGGGCGAAGCGCACCTCTACCGCTTGAGCCATCCGCTGGCAGAAGGCCTCGTGACGCGCGCCAAGAGTCGGGACCTGCCTTCAGCGGAGGTCCGGTTTGCGTATGGCGATCACGCCGGCAAGATCACGCTGCTGGAACCGTTGATCGGCAAGTCTGGTTGGCTGACGCTTTGTCTCTTCAGCGTTGAGTCCCTCGATCAAGCCGAAGACCACCCGCTCTTCGCCGCTGCAACCGACCAAGGCGAGGTGCTAGATCAGGAAGCCGCGGCGCGCCTGATGACCTTGCCGGGCGCAGTTACGGGCGAAATTAGCGCGGCTTTTGCACCAACCCAGATGTTGAATGCGCTCATGGAACAGCGTCAAGCTGCGATCCAGCGCGGGATTTCGGAACGCAATGTCCGCTTTTTCGAGGCTGAAGCCGAAAAGCTCGATGGATGGGCCGACGACGTGAAGCTTGGACTTGAACGCGAGATCAAAGACCTCGACCGGCAGATAAGGGAGACACGCCGCGCCGCCACCGCTGCGCCTACGCTGGAAGAAAAACTCGCCGGACAGAAAGAGGTCAAGAGACTTGAAGTCCAGCGAAACGAGAAGCGCCGGTCCCTTTTCGACGCTCAAGATACGGTCGACAAGCAAAGCGAAGAGCTGATTGCGGCGATCGAGGGGAAACTCTCTCCGCAGATGTCACTCAAGCGCCTTTTCTCGATCCGCTGGACTCTTGGATAGCCCTATTCAGAACCCCACTCATCATCGAGACTTCCCACGAGCCACTCTCATGAAGATCCAATTAGGAATCCAAGACCCAAGCGATGGCTCGATGCCATATGTCTTTGATGCAATCGTTCGAGCGGCCAACGGAGCCAAACGTGGTTACGCCATCTTCGCGTTTGCAACGGAGGCCGGCGTCGATCTCCTGCTGAATCATGACAGCATTCAAACGCTAAGTAACACCGGCCTCTTCGAAGTTATAGTGGGAATCGACGCGATAACGAATCGGCAGACGCTCGAAAAGCTCCGAGAAGCGTCACATCAACGGCCCGGCCTCCGTCCAAAGGTATTCTGGAACACGACAGGGGGCATCTTTCATCCCAAACTGTGCCACTTTCAGAGCGCGCATCGAGACACGTGGATCATAGGGTCTGGAAACCTCACGCCTCGTGGACTTCGTGACAACTACGAGGCCTTTACCCTGATCGAAGGCAAGTCATCTGAACTGACCAACTTCAACGTGATTTTCCATCGGTTCCTCGACAGTCACGCTTCTGATATTCGAGAGATTGATGATGAAGCGTTGAAGCGCGCCTCAAAGAATACCTTCACGCAATCCGTTGGGGAGATCGAAGCGCCAGAACACCGAACTGTACAGAAGCACTTTCGCACTCCTAAAAGCGGTGTACTAATCGCTGAATTGCCGCGAGGCGGTGGGAGGTGGCAGCAGGCCAACTTTGACGTCGCTACAACTCGTGATTTTTTTGGAGTTGAGCGCACTCCGAATTCACTCCGAACGACACTCTTTTTCAACGAGGTGGATAGCACGGGGGCGAGCGTTAGTGAGGAAGTGCGTCACTTTACCTATACCCGTAGCAAGAACCTACGAGTTCAGCTTGCGGCGAAAAATGGTACTGACTATCCGAAGAAAGGGCGCCCAATCGCCATCATCGGTTACGTCAAGCCGCGTCACTTCGTGTACCAACTGTTGCTTCCGGGCAATAAAGGCTTCGCGATTTTGAAAGGGGTCCTTGACAGGCAAGCATCTGGAAAAGTGCGCCGGCACATCACCGAGTTAGGCAAGGTCCGCGCAGTGTGGCCGAAGTGCCCACTCGGGTAGCAGTTGGTACAAGCACATACGACTATGGCAAACAAGAATAGACTCGAACTCACCTGGATCGGCAAGGAGAACCGGCCCAAGCTGGAGCCGCGAATCCTGCTGGAGGACGGGGAGAAGTGCTACCACGCCAAACACCGAGTCACGGACCACGACCTGTTCGATAATCGCCTCATCTTCGGCGACAACCTGCTGGCGCTGAAGGCGCTCGAACAGGAATGCGCCGGGAAATTCAAGTGTATCTATATTGACCCGCCGTACAACACCGGCAGTGCGTTCGAACACTATGACGACGGGATCGAACACTCCCTCTGGCTGTCTCTCATGCGAGATCGCTTAGATCTGCTTCGCGACTTGCTCCGACGGGATGGTTCTCTATGGATATCGATCGACGATACCGAGGCTCATTACCTTAAGGTGTTGTGCGATGAAGTCTTTGGTCGCTCTAACTTTGTCGCCACAATCATCTGGGAGAAGAGAAAGTCTCGCGAAAATCGACGCGTGTTTTCGTTCAACCACGACTATATTTTAGTCTTCGCAAAGGACAAGAACGCGTTTGAAGCTGTCCGCAATCCTGTCGAGCTAGGAGACGAAGTGCTCGCACGGTACAAAAACCCCGACAACGATCCGCGCGGAGCGTGGCAGTCAGTGTCGGCGAACGCACAGGCCGGACACGCGACAGCCGCTCAATTCTACAAACTGAAGCTTCCGTCGGGGCGCGCCGTAGATCCCCCGAAAGGCCGATGCTGGCTATACACACAGGATCGGATGCAAGAGGAGATCGCGGCCGGCAGAATCTGGTTCGGACCCGACGGCGACAACTTACCTAGAATAAAAAAGTTCTTGAGCGATTCCACCGCCGGCGGATTGACACCCGAAACGATATGGCCCGCCGACGAAGTGGGAACCAACGACGAAGCGAAGAAGAGCCTTATCGGGCTTCTTAGCGACGCCTTGGTGTTCGACAATCCGAAGCCCGAGGCACTCCTGCGAAGGATCATTGGCATAGCCTCAAATCGAGGCGAATGGGTGTTGGACTCATTCGCAGGCTCAGGTACGACTGGCGCGGTAGCGCACAAGATGGGTCGGCGCTGGATCATGGTTGAGTTGGGCGAACATTGCCACACGCATATCATCCCGCGGCTCAGAAAAGTCATCGACGGTTCGGACCGCGGCGGCATTACCGAGGCCGTAGGTTGGAAGGGGGGCGGCGGGTTCCGTTACTACCGCCTCGCGCCGTCGCTGCTCGACAAAGACAAGTGGGGCAACTGGGTCATCAGCAAGCAGTACAACGCCGCCATGCTGGCCGAGGCGCTGTGCAAACTGGAGGGCTTTCAGTACGCCCCGAGCGACACGGTTTACTGGCAGCACGGCCATTCCACCGAACGCGACTTCATCTATGTCACCACGGCCCACTTGAGCCACGCTCAACTCGAACAGTTGAGCGACGAGGTAGGGACGGGCCGCACGCTACTCGTGCTGTGCACGGCCTTTCGCGGCCGTGACGAATATCCAAACCTGACGGTGAAAAAGATCCCCAAGGCCGTTCTTTCTAGCTGCCAGTGGGGCCACGACGACTACAGCCTGCGCGTGGAAAACCTTCCGAAGGCGCCGCCCGTGCGCGGCCAGCAATCGCTCTTTGAGGAGCGCGCGGCCAAATGAATCGCAACGTCAACGCGATCGCCGGCCGCCTGAGCCTGCGGCCTCCGCAGCGCCGCGCGCTGGAGATTCTGGACCGGGTGACCGAGATTGTTCCTCCCCGCAAAGGCGCGGACTTGGAAGCCGCGCTGGCGGCCATCCGAAGCGAGTTTCCAACAGTTACCGACTTTGAGCGGGAGTTCCCTTCGCTATGCTTCGCGCTCGCGACGGGCGTGGGGAAAACCCGCCTCATGGGCGCCTTTATCAGTTACCTGCACTTGGCGCATGGCATCAACAACTTCTTCGTACTAGCGCCCAACCTCACCATCTACAACAAGCTGGTTGCCGACTTCACCCCGAACACGCCCAAGTACGTGTTCAAGGGCATCGCGGAGTTTGCCACTGAATCGCCTGAGATCATCACCGGCGATAATTACGAAGCGATGGCGGGCTCCTTCTTCGCGGATCTGCGCCGCTGCAAGGTGAATATCTTCAACATTTCGAAGATAAATTCCGAGGTGCGCGGCGGAAAGTCGCCCCGCATCAAACGCCTGTCGGAATACATCGGCCAGAGCTACTTCGATTACCTGGCGGGCCTCGACGATCTCGTTCTCCTCATGGACGAATCGCACCGCTACCGCGCGAGTGCGGGTGTCCGGGCGATCAATGAATTGAAGCCGGTTCTCGGATTGGAATTCACGGCCACGCCATTCGTGGAAACAAGCCGGGACCCGGCGCCGTTCAAAAACGTGATCTTCAACTATCGGCTCGCCAACGCGATGGCCGATGGTTTCGTCAAGGAACCAGCCGTCGTCACGCGCAAGAACTTCAAGCCAGCCGGCATGTCGCCGGAGGAGATCGAACGCTTGAAGCTGGAGGACGGAGTGCGCTTGCATGAAAGCGTGAAGGTGAACCTCGAAACCTATGCGCGAGAAACCGGCAATCTGATCGTTAAGCCGTTCCTCCTAGTGATCGCTCGCGACACCACTCACGCTGCGAAATTGCTCCAACTGATCCAGTCGGACGGATTTTTCGAGGGCCGCTACAAAGAGAAAGTCATTCAGGTCGATTCGAGCAAGACCGGCGCCGAAGAAGAGGAGATGATTGAGCGTCTGCTCAAAGTCGAACACACCGACGAGCCAACCGAAATCGTGATCCACGTCAACATGCTCAAAGAAGGATGGGACGTTACCAATCTCTACACAATCGTTCCATTGCGCGCCGCCAACGCGCGCACGTTGATCGAGCAGTCCATCGGGCGCGGCCTGCGCCTCCCGTATGGCCGGCGCACGGGAGTCACGGCGGTCGATCGGCTGAACATCGTCGCGCACGATAGGTTTCAGGAAATCATCGACGAGGCCAACAAACCGGACTCCCCCATTCGGCTCAAAACCGAAGAGATCGATCCCAACCAACTTGCCCAGAGGACGACCACCGTAATATCGCAGCCGACGGTCGCTACCAAGCTGGGTCTGCAGCCGGATCAAATCACGAGCAGCACAACGGTCGCCGGGCAGAGCGAAACGCCGCTATTCTCGCGGCCGGAAGAGCAGAAAGTCGCGCAGGTCACGTATGACGTGATCCGCGGATTGGAAAATCAGCCGCACACACTGCCGAACGCCAGCCATCTTACGAATCCGTCGATACAAGCCGCCATCATAAAAGAAGTTGAAGCGCAGTATCGCCCCACGCAGATGGAACTGGAAGGCGTCACCAAGCGTCCCGACATTGCCGCGGTCGTGGCAAAAACGGCGGGCTTCGTGGCGCAGCAAACCATCAGCATCCCGCGGATCATTGTGGTTCCCAAGGGCGAGGTGAAATCGGGCTTCAAGCAGTTCACCCTCGATCTCGATACATTGCGCTATCCACCTGTTTCCGAGGAGTTGTGGCTCCAGTATTTGCGGACCGGCAGCACCGAGACAGTCGCGACGGGAGCAGGCGGAATCGAAGAATCCCGGCTCGAAGATTACGTCGTCAGCGGCTTGGTGGATTTTGACGACATCTCCTACGATGACCATGCTGACCTGCTTTACGATCTCGCGGCGCAGACCGTCCAGCATTTCAAGACTTATCTGTCTGACGACGACACGCGCAAAGTGCTGCGCTGCCATCAACGCGAAATCGCGCGGTTCATCCACGCCCAGATGCAAGACCATTATTGGGAGGAAACAGTCGATTACGAGGTGAAAATCAACAAGGGCTTCACGGACCTGAAAACAAGCGCCTACACCGCTACGGCCGGCGAAGCGCCCCTCGATCTCCGCCACGCGCCCGCCGACAAAAGCAACATGTCGAAATATCTGTTCGGCGGGTTCCAACGATGCCTGTTCCCCGTGCAAAAGTTTCAATCGGATTCCGAACGCAAGCTCGCGATTATTCTCGATCGCGACGCGCTCAAGTGGTTCAAACCAGCCAAGGGACAATTTCAGATTTTCTACCGAAAGGGAGCCGACCACCTGGAATATCAGCCCGACTTTGTAGGCGAGACCGCCGATTCGATCTACATGCTCGAAGCCAAAGCGCGCAACGAATTGGACGATCCTGAAGTGCACGCGAAAAAGGACGCCGCTGTGAAATGGTGCGGCCTCGCCACGGATTACGAAATCAGTAATGGTGGGAAACCGTGGAAGTACATCTTGATCCCGCATGACGTGATTGCGGAGAACATGACGCTCAGCGGCTTGGTTCGCCAGTTTGGCTCAGATTTGTAAAGAGCCGTGTCGCCGGTGACCAAGTATCCTTCTATCTCTGAATCGGCGTCGTGAGGTGCCGCTGCTCGGGGGACTGCATCACCAATACGTCCCGATCTAATTTTCGATAACGACAGGGTTCCTCCAGCGCCGTGAAGGCGTACGCTTTGAGATAAAAGCTTCGCGCGTCTAAGATCGGTTTGCATGAAATTCTATACCAACGACGCTAGAACGCCTGAGGAACTGGAGGGGTACTTAATCTTTTTTGAACCCGAAGGCCGCCTTGAGCGCCTGATCAAAACAGGGCGCGACATTTACGAGCATCGGAAGGTATTGAAGCAGATACCGTCTAGTGACTTTACGGTCGGATACCTCGCTCGAATTGTGCGCGACGCTCTTGAAACGGGAAAGCCCTTCCGGTTCGTCGATTGCGTTAAAGTGATTCGTGCGATCATCGTTTCCCACGAAGCCAAACAGTTTAACCCCACGGTCGTTGCCGACCTCTTTGAGATTTACAAGTCTAGAATCCTATCCGTCAGCGAGCCGGTGCAGTGGTGCCTGAGTAGAATAGTGAAGGGCCAAATACTGAGCGAAAACGCTGTGCAATGGCTTCTAGTCAACCAGAGACGCTCACCGCACGTCGTCAACAGACTTCTCGATTATCCCGAAAGACACCCACAAATCGTAGCGTGGGCGGCTGAGATGTACGCCAACGGTGAACTTAGCGAACGTCTGACTGACCTCCTGGCTCTTTTGATCTATGATTCTGTTCCACCGGTCTCGAAGAAGAGGGACCCGGCAGCAATCATTTGGGCGATCTTCAGGTCCCGAACGCCAGACGAGGTAAAGAAACAACTGCTTAAAGAGTATGCACTCAGAGCGCCCGCTGCTGCGCTGGAAGTAGCGATGCGTACCGGTTGGCGCGACATCGTTACTCACATGATCGCAGAAGCTCGGCGGGCGGGGTGAAATAGATACCCTCTATGCTCCCACCTTCTGCCTGCCCAGACACACCTCCTGCAAATGCGCCGCCCTCATATCGAACCTGAGTCTCGGCCACCGCTCCCGTATCCGCACGAGCGCGATCCATGGCGACCAATCCTCGCTGAGAAAACTGAACGCCGCGACCGGTTTGAGTCCCGTTCGACCGACTGGCCTGCCCCCCGATGCCCTTCGATTATCTCTCGTAAAATCGTGGGTTTTCTGGTGGGCAGGGAGTGAATCGAACACTCGACACAAGGATTTTCAGTTTTATGCGCAGCCCGGCACTGTTGGACCATGTCGGGCGCTATCTAGACAAATGCGAGTGTTTTTCGGTCTGAGCGCGCGCAGCGGGGCCGCTATTTCGGAAGGATGGTAGGCTGCTTCTGCCAATGTTCTGCCCAAGTGAAGGCCAGCATCGCGACCTATGGTTCTCCTCGAACAGCCGCGCCGAGATTTCCTTACTCCCCGCTAAAAGGCTTGCTCAACAGTAGGAGCCCCTGGGCATCGGCTTCCGACATTGGCCCGAGAACCTTGGCCGATCGCTCTATGAGCGTGCGCGCCATTTTTGGGTCGGCGGCCGCACCTTCGAAAAAGCGAGCCAGGCCTGTTCTAAATGCCGCGATCAGTTCCTCGACCTTGAGCGCGGTGTGCTGCTTCTCCATTTTCACGTTCGTTGCCATCTCGATAACCGTCTCGGGGCTGCTACTGCCTCTGGCGTATTGGATCTGCCGGACCTTCCCTTGGCGGCTAAGGTCAGATTCTGAACCGAAGTTGTGTAACAGCCCGCAGCGAGCGCCAAACAATTCGAGTGCAGAAACGCCAAGGTTTCCGGCCGGCAGAAGGTAGCGCGTGACCCATTTTGTGAATCGAGTTCTTGGCGGCGCCGTGGGATCGCCGACGTACAGCCACCCGGCGACATCGATCCCGGAATAGACGAGAACCAGCGCCGGCGTGGTTACCTTCTCGCGGACGCAGGACTCGGCAACGATCAGAAGCTCATCAAATGTTTGCTTCAGGAAATCGATTGCTTCGGAAAGCTCTGCATCACTCATGGCTCATATCATCTCCCTTCGCGCTCGACGTGGCGACCAAGGCAGCGCGCCAGCCAGCCAGCGGCAATGGCGACTGCCGAAAGAGGCGATAGGGGCCGCACGGAAGCGCGCGGTGCGAAAGATTGCTGCTAGACGCCAGCCTCGGCCGATAGTCGCGGCACGGAGCGCGCGGCGCGGTAGGACGCGCTAGGTCCAAGGGCGGCGGGGCGGGTGCGGCGGACGGTGCGGACGGTGTTATCCCCCGCATTCTTCATCTCTCGGCTTTGGCGATGGAGATTCGTCGGGCGCGGTCTTTGCCCGCCCGGGTGAAGGTCACGAGGATGCCGTCTGCCCGCAGGTTCGGATGAATCCGATCGAGCTCTGCGCGCAATGCCCGCGGGGTCCTTGGGAACTCCCTCGCACGCCCATTGCCGTCCGCAAGCGCGGCGATTTTCTTGAGCAAGTCGCTTGAAGTGCCAGACCAGCCGCCGGCAGCCAAAGTCCGGATGTACTCTGAAATTACGGAGGCCTCGAGGGCAGCCTCATTTGCGTGATCGCGATTGGCGCGATAGGCATCGAGAAATGTCTTCTGGTCGATTCCGAATGCGGGTAGACACGCGCTGCACCAGATCGCGAAGTCGAGCATGCGCGTCGAGACTTTCAGGCGCGTCGTAACGGCCTTTGCCTTTGCGAGGCCGCGCACAAGGGCGTCAAGTACCGCGCCGAAAATCAGCGGGCGCGCCCGCTCGAAGTCCCGCCAGAAGTTCTGTTCCGCCGTGCGAGCGGCTTCAGCGTCGCTGGCCGATGACACAGCGAACGCCGGCGGCGATACGATGATTGCTCGGTCGAGCAGGTCCGCGCGGGTTGCAACTTCGGTAATCGAGGTGACGATGACAGGTCGAAAAGCCGTGAACGTTGCCTCGGTATTGTCCGTGTAGAGCTGTCGCCCTCCGAAACCGCCTCCGGTAGACAAGGCGCAAATCGCGTCAGAAATCTCCGCCGGAATCCTGCTGACGTTATCAAAGATGAGAGTATGTGCGTTGCGCGCAGCGGCGACGATATCGCGAATCTCGCGAGGCGCTGAGCGGGTGGTGACGCCGCTGGGGTCGGTGAGTTCTTTGAGCACCCGGGCCAACGTTGTCTTGCCCGTGCCCTGCTCGCCGCGCAGGACGAGCACGGGATAAGGCCCGACACCGCGCAACGCCTGTACGAGATAGCCCAGGATAAGGGGCCACTCGGCGTCACTGACGTTCGCAAAGCTGCGCAAAGGCTCAATGGAAGCGCCAGCAGCAACGGGCATCGGCAGCGGCTTCATTGTTGCGGGGCGACGGAACCGCACGGCACAGTTCGCATATGGGATCAGATGCCATCCACGTGCATCGATTTTGATAATCGACCAGGAGTCATCGCCAAGGTCTATGAAGATCTGCTCGTCGTGCTCGCCGACTCGCGTGGCGACGTTTTGGCGCGGGCCGTCATAATGTGCGCGCGACGAAAGAGTAGCCAACGCGTCCTTGACCGCCTGCGCGTTGGGCGCCAACTTGACCTTGCTGTCGTAAAGGTGGATCAGCCAGGAGCGAAAGCCGCGGGAGGTGAGTGGGTAGGTTTCTTTGTGACCGCAGACATCGATGGTCGCATAAGACTCAGCCTCATCGTCGTGAAAGAGCATCACGCCGGCGGCCGAACACATGTTCACAAGTTGCGTTGCAACGGATTCGCGCTGGTTCCCGCCGCTACCGCTATGATGGTTGTCACCGGCGTCATCATCACCGGTGCCGCTGTGTTCGCCTCCGGGTTCGAGCACGTCAGCATCCGCCTCTTCCATCCGCGTAACCCTCCTCTCTGCGACAAGACCAACCAAGCAGGTTTGCGCGGGGCGCGCTTCCTTGCAAGCGAATGGCGCATCTTTGTCCACATCCAAAAAAGCCGCTCGATCGGCGGTGCGGAAGCCCCAGGGAGGCACCAGCGTGTTTTATTTGCGGCCTTCCTTCTTTGCTGCACGTCGCTTGCGTGTGGCGGCGCGTGTTTTTCATTTCGGCCGATCGCTGTTCCGGCGTGAGAGCGTCCCAGTACGCGCGGCTCGCGGCCGAAGCCGCTGGCTTCTCTTCCTGCTCGGTGACCTTCGCCCCGCACCTGCGCAGCCTCGCGAAGATGCGTGATTAGGTCGACCATCAAGCCCCAGAGGCTTGCGCGGAATCCGCGCCAAGACAAGGAGCCGGTTACGGCATCTATCGGCACTGGCTGAATTAACACACTGAACGCGGGAAATTCAGACACTTTCAAAACAATGGCTTTCTTAGGGCAAAAGCAGCATAGTTCCCTTCGTATGAATCTTCGCCACGCCGCCGCGCTCGCACAAAATCATTCCGGTATGCGCTCAACGGTGTGACTCGCTGAGACTCGCCAAATTCCTATAACCAGGGAGAAAGAACAATGCTGCGTAAGGTCGGTTTCGCAATTCTGGCGTTCGCGTTCGGTTTCTTCGGAGTCAGCCGCGTTGGCGGGCTTCCTGCGAAAATCGCGGTTGACGGCGCAGTCGCGTGGGCTCAGGATTCGTCGCCAGCCGTCGATGCCGCACAGGATGATTCAGCCGGCGACGCTGTCCCACTCAAAACAAAGACGCCGCCGCCGGATGTCGCGGGTCCTTGGTGCGGGTCGGTAGAGGACAACGAGTTCGGCTCCGGCACGATCAGCTTGTAAGTCAACCAGAGGGGCTCAAATCTTAGCGGAAGCTGGTCGGACACCTTAGGCGGAAATGGGACTTTCAAAGGCAAGATAAAAGGCGACGCTGTCACTGCGACACTCAAGGAACGAGGCACCAAATGCAAAGTCGCGATGGTTGGCACTTTGGTTGCGCCCGACGAAGTGACGGGAACCTATTCGATCTTCGGGTGCCACCAGTCCGACGGAGGGACTCTCGATATCACCAGCCCCAGTTGCTGAACAGAGAAGCCTCCTGACTTAACGTCGATGAACCCCCGCCACGCCGCCGCGCTCGCGCTTGTGGGCTGGTATTTCATAATGCCACCTACGCGGACTAGTCCGAAAGGCATCGTCAATATGGATATTAAAGCGCCGTTGTCGCGATGGCAGATAGTTGGTCGCTTCGACTCAACCAAAGACTGCAATGAGTATCCCGACCAGCTTCGGAAGATGCAGCGCGAGACCGAGAACCCAAATATCTCTCCAGTCGAAAAGCGCATTGAGGAAGGGACAATGAACATTTTATTGGCGAACTCTCAGTGCATCGCGACCGACGATCCGCGCATCAAGGGAAATCCAGACACTCGCGCTTACAAATTCAGACACTCAGCCCTGGATTAAGACAGCACCCATCTATCCACAGGCTGTCATTTGACGGTCGTCTATATGCGCCTTAATGTGTCGGAGATGGCCAAGGGAGGCCCGCCATCGTGAGTAACCAGAGTGCAGCACTACGACCGGCGGTTGCGCATCAGGCGAAATCATCGGTGCGTGGGTCGCGACCAAGACCTCGCCTGGTTCGCAGCGACTGACATATGTAGAAGGGCGGAGAAAACGGGCGGTAAGGAGGCATTGAATGGCCTTAATCTATTGTCCGGAATGCAATGGTGCGGTGTCTGATCGCGCTGTCGGATGCCCGCATTGCGCGTATCCGCTTCAGGCGGCCCTACCGATCGAAGCCACAGGTAAGAAGTGGAAGGGGCTTGCGCTCTTCGCGATCGCGGTAGCCACGGTCGGTTTTGGCATGGCGGGCGGCGGCGTTCGGGGCGACGTCGGCGCGCGGCTGATCGTCTTGGGCGTCATGCTCGCCATCGTCTCCCGGGTAGGTTCCTGGTGGCAGAACGGATGAGACTCTACACCTACCTTCCTTCCGGATTCCTGGCGCTGCCGATCGCCGGCGTGCTGGCGCTCGTGATACTCGCGGGCGCCGGCGCCGCGACCGCGCAGTCGGTCGGGGAGTTGCATCCGGGGATGCTGGCCGAGATGAGTTCGTGAAATAGCGAGCCGGCGGCGTGGTGGCCCTCGGGCGCTCAAGGTCAGGGCGGTATCCCGACGCGGCCCTTAACGTATTTCCGCATCTTGCTATGCTTATAGACCTCGGGATTTCGTTTCCTCCAACGCCGCACTTGTTCGCGGTCCGAGCAAAGCTCGCTGCAAAAGAGCTTCCGGCCGAGCCTCACGAATAACCTATCGCAACCGCGCGAAGCGCAGACGCGCAGCCGCGCTCCCTCGGCTTGGAGGACCTCAACCGCGAGAACGATCAAAGCGGCGCCCGGGTCGCTCGCCACGTAGCTCGCGTGCAGGCGCGTGAGCCAGACGCCGCGGTTATCTTTGGCCGGGTCACTCTCCAACATGCAGACCACGCCGGGGGGCAATTGAACATCCCAGCGGCCGGACTGCGAGAGGGACCGCATCCCCGCCAGCAGAATATCGGCGGCCGAGATGGCCGCGCGCGCAGTGACCTTGTACGGCGAGGAACCAGTTAGGTAAGCGATCTCGTACGCCAGAATGGGCTCGCCGCCCGCGGTCAGGTGTGCGCGTATTCTCTTTCGGTCCGCTTGAGCGAATGCCACAAGCCATTTGAGCCTGCCGAGCAGCGCCTCTCCTCCGACTCTCATTCTTGCGCGGGCGAAGAGCGCCCGCGGCTTGAAGGGCTGCTGGCCGGGTTTGAATTTCACCGCCGCGGCGGTGAGCCAACCTGTCTGGGGTGCGAGGCGCTTGGCGGGCGCCTCGGTAATGTTCGGTCGTTCTTTTCGCATGATTATATCGTGCAACATCCTGTAATGGTTAATTGCAGATTAGACCTTTCATCGCGCCGAAAAAAGAGTATGGTCGGGAATTGTTGGGAAGTCTAGGTGTCGGGGAGCAGGCAGGGTGCAGCGAAATGGACGGCGAGGCCAAGGAACGGGATGCGATGATCGACGAGGGCTCTCTCGCCGCGATCTTGGGCGTGAGCAAGCGGACCCTTCAGAACATGCGCTGCCGGTGTGAGGGGCCGCCCTTCGTGAAAATTGGGGCTCTCGTCCGGTACAAACTCGAAGACGTACAGGCTTACATCGCCGAGCGCCGGGTGCAAACCGCCTCGCGGCCGATTGGGGCGGGCGGGTGAGCTGGGAGGCGACAAGTGCAGTTATCGCAAAATCGAAGCAAAAAGGCTCCGCACTGCTGACTATGCTCGTGATGGCGAACTACAGCGACAAGTACGGCTACCTCTGGGCCGGCATCAAGGCGCTTGCGCTAGACACGAGGCTATCAGAGCGAAACATCCAAAATTTGAACCGGCGGGCGGTGAAATGCGGGGAGCTCCGGGTCTTCCCAAACCAAGGGCCCGTGATCACCCGCAGTGCCACGCCTGGTGCGATCGGCCAGCGCACGAACCTTTATCGGATCGCCCTGTGCGAGGAGCCACCCATAGGATATTCGCCTTTGCCGGCCACGAGGGGGCGCAAAGATTTCACCACCTCGGATGAAAGGGCATCGCAGCGAGCCGAGCTAGGTGGTGAAAGCCAGAGTGGAAAGGTGGTGCAGTGCGTTGCACCAGGTGAAAGCCAGCGCGAGAAGGTGGTGCAAGAATCCGCCTTAGGTGGTGAAAGCCAGCGCGAGAAGGTGGCGCAAAGCGTTGCACCCGATCCTTCATTAGAACGACCAGAGATCCGTCAGGAAGAAGGTGCAGCGCTGAGACCTAACGGCTCAGCGCCGTCAGCGACGTGGAAAGGTAGTGACGAGTGGTTAAGGAAATTCCTACACGAACAGACTTTTCTGCCAGTCGAGCCGCTCGATGATCCGCTTTGGTGGGACAATGTCACTGAATCGCTCGAAGGCGTTGACGTTCCATTTCTGTCGCGCGAATTCGCGGGGATTGCGGCCAAGCTGATCGAGAATCCGAGTCTCAGGAGTTATGGCGCGGGGCGCTGGAAACAGTACGTGAGGAACTGGTTGACGAATGCGAAGAACAGTAAGGGGGAGAAGAAGTCATGGCCAGACACACGGATGCAAGCGCGGCGATAGCCGCGGTCTGCGGCGTCTGCAACCTCAACCTGACGCAGACGCAGCAATGGCCGGGTGATCGGCAGGTATTCCATTGCCAAGGCCAATCGAAGGCAGGCGCGCCGCATCACCACCCTAAGCCTACCTGGGGCAACTGCTGGAAATGCGGAGGGCCGCTGGGATGCGCGCGCTGCAATGGGCGGTCGCTAGAAGAGGCGCTTTGTCGCCGATGCGGCGTGTGGGGCACGAAGGAAGCGCTGGTCCACCAGGGTCTGTTGGGCGGCCAGCGAGTCGAGGACTATCCGCCAGAGTGGCGTGAGGCATACGTCGCCGAGTGGGGATGGCGGCTTCAAGGTACGAGGCGAGCGCAGCGCGATGGGGACTCGGCATGAGCGCTGCGAAGCGGCAGTCGCGGCGATGTCGAGCGCGGCGGCATTGCGGACGGGGGGGGCGGGTCAAATCCTTGGGCAGCCGGCACCCGTGACCGTTGCGCAAACGAACGCATTTAGTCGCGATGGACATAGGGGTGGGGGGGTGCTGCGGGCGAGGAGCGGTTCTGAAATGGAGGAGGTTGCATGAGAGGGAAAACGCCAACGCCGACGACGCTTAAAATCCTGCGCGGAAACCCAGGGCGCCGTCGGCTAAATTCCGACGAGCCGTCGAGTCCGCTGCTCAAGCGGATGCCGCCGGCGCCGGAGTTCCTCAACGACGAGGGCAAGCGCGTCTGGTCTGCAGAGGGACGCCGCTTCATCAAGGCTGGCCTTCTGACCGCGCTCGACCTGACGATGTTCGGCACCTGGTGCCTTTGGTATTCGGTGCGCGACATCGCCTCGCGCGCGGTCAACAAAAGCGGCCTCGTGATCAAAGCCAACGGCGTTGGCAACCCTTACATCAACCCGTACGTGAACGCGATCTCGATGTCCTCGAAGGCGATGCATCAGATCGAGATTGAGTTCGGTCTATCGCCCGCATCCAGAACCAAGGTCAAGTCGCTCAATCCGGCACAGAGAAGTTTGTTCGACAGCCTGCTCGACGACGACGAGGAGGAGGCCGGCTCGTGATGGAGATTGAACTTTGGCCGATCGACCGCCCGGTTCCTTACTCGAAGAACCCGCGGAAGATTCCGCAGTCCGCGATCGACAAGGTCGCCGCGAGCATCAAGCAATTCGGCTGGCGCCAGCCCGTCGTCGTCGATGCCGCCGGCGTTGTCGTGGTCGGCCACACGCGATTGCTCGCCGCACGTGGGCTCGGCTTGAGCGAGGTCCCGGTGCACGTCGCCGCCGATTTGAGCGAGGCCCAATGCCGCGCCTATCGCATTGCTGATAACCGCGCCGGCGAAGAGGCCCGTTGGGATGACAAATTGCTCAAGTTGGAGGTCAGCGAACTGGGCGTGCTCGCGGAGCTGACCGGGCTCGACCCCAAGGAAATGGAGCGCCTCGGCTTGGCCGAGGACGCCGCACAGGACCCCATTCCCGCGCCACCGGCTAGCCCTGTGGCGCGTTTGGGCCAAATCTGGCAGTTGGGTAAGCATCGGCTCTTGTGCGGCGATTCTACGCGCCCGGAATACGTGTCACGCCTGATGGGCGATGAAAGGGCGATTTTGTTCGCGACTGACCCGCCGTATGCGATTGGGTACGCTGGCGGCTCGCATCCTGCCACCAGGGCGAACCGGGCCAAAGCCAACCGCGATAAGGACTGGTCGAAGGTCTACCACGAAGCTGGCCGAACTACTTTCGATAACGAGGACGGCGGCGGCGATGGCGGGCGATCGTTCTATCTCGCCTTTTACAAAGTCGCGATCGAACGCGCGATCGCGCCCAACGCAGCCTGGTACTGCTGGCACGCGTCCACGAGGCAATCGATGCTTGAGGCCGTCTGGAACGAAGTCGGCGCGTTTCACCATCAGCAAGTCATCTGGTTCAAGAGTCGGCCCGTCCTAACCTACAGCGTTCTCATGTGGGCCCACGAACCCTGTCTTTTCGGCTGGATCAAGGGCCAAAAGCCGCTCGTCGACCGCAGCTATGGCAACCCAGGCACGGTCTGGCAGGTTCCGAACGCCGAGGTGGAGAGCAGCGACCATCCGACGTCCAAGCCCAACAGACTCTTTGCGATTCCGATGGAATTGCACACTCGTCCCAACGACCTTGTCTACGAGCCTTTCAGTGGCTCTGGGTCTCAGCTCATAGCGGCCGAGCAGCTAGGGCGCCGTTGTTACGCGATCGAACTGGAACCGCGCTTCGTCGACGTGGCGGTCTCGCGATGGGAGAACTTGACCGGCCAAAAGGCTGAGCTCGTAGATTCTATCGACTTGGGCCTGGAGGGCGCGGAAGAAACTGGCTGAACGAGTTCTTTTGGCGGTGAAGGATGGTGGCGGTGGCAGATGGAAAGTTTGATTTTCAGGGGTCGCCAGAAATGGCGATGGCATCATGACTGCCCCGACCCTAGATGCGGTTCACAAAAATCCCGCGTCCGTCGCCGGTCTCTCTACGCAGATCCTCACCGCCATGCTGATGGCTTGCAACGCGGTGTCGACAACGCTGACGACCGCACTTCTCACATCCGCGCCGGTCGGCGCCGAGACGACGATTGATGATCCGCAACGCCTGCTGAAGGCCAACGAGGTTGCCGAGATGCTGGGTACCACGCCGGGCGTCGTCTATGAAATGAGCCGCCGGGGAACGATTGGCCACGTCAGTACGGGCATTGCTGGCAGCCGCGCCGTGCGATTTACCCGTCAGCAGGTGGCCGATTTCATAAGATCCCGCGAAAAGGCGGCACTGGATTCAGGCGCGCGTTAGAGCGATGTGTGTCCCCGTCCCGATTGGGTCGGGAGGATACTGATGGAGCATATTCGTAAAATCGTTCAGCGTTCCGGCAACCTGATCTGGCAGGTTAACCTTCGCAAGTATTTGCTTGGGCGTCCGCAGTTCGAAACGAAAGAAGCCGCCGAGGCGGCCTTGGCCGACGCGATCAAGAAGCGTGGCGCGGGGCTAAACCCCGGCCTCCGCAACATCACCTTTGCGGAGCAGGCCGAAGCGTTTTTGAAGCATGCTGCTGATGGGCTGGCGGAAAAAACCATGCGCAGCTATCGCGGGCATTTGGACAATAACGTCCTTCCGCAATTCGGCAAGCGCCGCGTGAGCGAAATCAACACGCCAATGATCAAAAGTTTTCTCACGGCGAAGCGGCAGCCGATTCCGACCGTCAAGATCGTCAGCGCCAACCCGAAGAAGTCGCGGGTGATCGATGCCGCCGATTTCGATGCCGCCACGATGAAGCTCTGGCCCGAACAGGATGCGGGTGCCTCGCGCAAACTCTCATCGACGACCGTCCGACTCATTCGGGCGTCGGCCTCCGTGGTTTTCGCCAGCGCGGTGGATGACAGGATCATCGACCGCAACCCGGTTACAGATGCCCGGGCGTCTCGGCGCAGCAGGAAGGCTCGAGCCGCGAATAATCTCGCAGTCGCGAAAGAGCGCCCGTTTTCACGGGTGCAGCAGGATGCGCTTTTGTCGTGGTGTAGCAAGCGCGATCCCGAGCTTTACGATTTCATCTTCACGATGCTCCGGCTCGGGACGCGCCCGGGAGAAGCACGCGCCCTTCGATGGAGCGACATCGTTGGCCGTAAGATTTTGGTCGAGCGGTCCGCAACCGACAAGAACGAGATCACGGAAACCAAAACTGGCGGGAAGCGCGCGGTCGACATGAGCCCCGCTCTGTGGGACGTCCTGCGCCTGCGGCAACTCAAGCGCGTCGCCACCGGCACGGATTACATCTTCGGGAACGGCGTCGCCCCGCTTAGCGTCCGCGACCTTGGCAAACGCTTTGAGCTGGCGCTGGAAGAATGTGCGATCACCGGCCACGTCATGTACGACTGTCGCCACACCTTCGCGTCGGTTCTCTTACAGCGCTGCAGGGACGTCGTTTACACCGCCAAGATGCTCGGACATGCGGACCCCGCGACCACCCTGCGGTACTACGCCCATTTTCTTGAGAGCACGAGCAGCGCCTACGTCGATCTTCTCGACGCGACCGAGAACGAAATTGGCAGCGATTTGGCAGTCGCTGCCCACCACCGACCGCCGGCGAGCGAGAATACCGCGTAATGTCGGGGTTTTTTGGTGGGCCGTTGGAGACTCGAACTCCAGACCCGCTGATTAAGAGTCAGCTGCTCTACCAACTGAGCTAACGGCCCACCGTCGAAGCCATGCTTACGTAGCAGGATGTTTGGGGTGAGTGAAGGGATTTGAACCCTCGACCGCCGGAGCCACAATCCGATGCTCTGCCAACTGAGCTACACTCACCACCCTCGGTTTCTTCAATCCGCCCGGCGCCTCGTGCCGCCGCTCTCAAAATTCGTCTCCCTGGCGCGCCAGAAGGGATTCGAACCCCTGACCCACGGCTTAGAAGGCCGTTGCTCTTTCCACCTGAGCTACTGGCGCGATCGGGGCGAGCCGATTTGAACGGCCGACCCCCTGCTCCCAAGGCAGGTGCGCTACCAAGCTGCGCTACGCCCCGAACTGTTAGGAAGTAACACACCAACGATCGGCTCTCAACCGATGATCGTTCGGAGCTCAGTTTTGTTCGCCAATCTATTCGTGGATCAGCGCCCGCGGCACACGATCCTGTGGACGGCGGCATCTTGAATATCGAGCGCGGACTTGTCGAGCGCGTTCTGTCGGGCGCGGTGCATCGTCGGCTGCATCGACTGCATCGACGCATGATCAGCGCTGCGCTTAGCGCAGGCACCTTGCCGCATTCCTCGGCATGCATATGCGAGATGCGAATTTGGCGTCTCGCTCCGGAGTGAGCTTGCAACTTGCAAAACTCACAGTTTTGGCTGGAAAAGTCATCGAATTCCTGACTTTCGGATTTCTTGGGTCGCAAAAAGAGAAAATATCTTTCGGCGAGGCTTTGGATTTGCTTGGTTTTTTTCAGGCATGATGTTTGCTTCAATTATTATGACGCTGAAAAATCTCCTCCCCCGAGACAAACAGCGTCTGTCCCCAAGCTAAGGCCGGGCTACTTGAACCGTAGGCTCCCCACCGCGGTCCCCACTGGTAGCCCGGCCGTTCTTTTTCTCGAAGATTCGGATCACCGCAGGCGCGCGATCCGCGTAATTGCTGGCGACTCGGTATCTACGAGATCAATCTACTGCGAGTTTCCCTCCGGCATTTATGTTTCGCAATTTCTGCTAGGCTATCCGGGACCGGACGGCGGCTTCCCAGCTGGAGACGTTCATTGGTGCGCTGACGCTCCGGTCGGGGGTTATATCGATCGCCTGAAGCGACAGTTCTGCGCATCGCTCGTCGCGATACTCGCGGCCGCGTTCGCCGTTGGGATCAGCGGATGCTGGATGGCAGCGGCTCAACTCGCGCCCATCGCCGCCAACGTTGCGGAGGAGGTCGGCGCTGATGCCGTTGGGCTGACGGCAGGTATTGCCTCGAGCGTGAGCGCGACTTCGCATCAGGGGGCCGATCGCGCAAAGATAGAGGAACAAGCGCGTGAACGTGTAATGGATAGCGCTGACCGCTGTGACCAGCTCGAAGCCGAAGTTCCGGGCGTGATCGAGTTGCGAAGGAGTGCTGCCAGCGCGCCCGAGTATCGTGAGCTGCGGCTTAGCGATTCGCTCGACGAGCGGCAATGGATACCGATAGCGGACAATGAAACGACGGCCGATGGATGGCGGCCGGCGGTTAATTTTCTTCAGATGAATTTCTCGCCGCCGCTGGGCGCAGTGGTCCCCGAGACGGCGAGCAACTTTCTGGCCTATGCGCCCTCGCAATTCATCTCAGTGGCGGCCGGCGATCGGTTTGCCGCGATGACTTCGAATTTTGGCAAACCGGCCGGTACGTTTTCATGGAACGGGAACTATTACCATTACGTGGTGACCAGCACGCTGCCATGCTTTCCGCCTCCGCCCGAGCGGATTGCCGGAGGCGTCCCTCCACCAGGCTTCTAGATCATTCTGTTTTGTCAATTGCGGGAGAGCCAACTGTTCTCGCGTGCATAGCCTCGTGGCAAGCGCGATCCGCCGGGAATTCGGGACTTCGCGCGTTGGAGAATGAAGCGCCGGACCGCGCGGCGGGCTTCGTTGGGGTTGGCGCAGATCTGGGAACATCCCGCATTTATGAGCTCGGTGGACTGGTGTAACGCTGCCGGGCCGCCTGCAATGATCGTCAAGCGAGACGAAATGGAGCGTAATGCCGCCACCAGTCCCAGCGCGGCCGGCAAACATTCGGCCGACATGCATGAGATGAAGACGAAGTCCGGCGTGAACCGTTTGACAAGATCGGAAATCTCGTCCGGTGATTTATTCTCGCCCGCAAAGGTTGCGACCGCGCCCTCTTTGCGCAGCAGCTCGAGCAGCATCAACAACCCCAGAAAGTGCATCTCGCCGGGCGCCAACACGCCCATTACTCGCACGCTCGGAGAAATGCGCGGTTTGACGAACCTGTTTCCAAGTTCAGCAATCAGTTGATGCGTGGTATCGATGATGAGCCGCTGGTTCTCGTCACTAATATGGCCTTCCGCGCGCTCCTCACCCATCAGGACCAGCGCCGGCTGAATCACCTCGTCAAAGGTTCGCTCCAGGCTGTTCTCATCGCAATACCGGATCGAAAGCTCTCTCGCGCCGGAAGGATTGAGTTCAAGCAGCAAGCGGTAGAAGTCGTGGTAGTCGTCGAGAACCCGGTCCGCTCCGAGCAGAATCGAGAGAAACCCCAGCGGAGGAATAAAGTCACCCGCGACCTTAAGACAAGCGGTCAAGGGCGTGGAAAGCAGCAGCCCGGGTATTCCCCACAGCCAATACCAGTACATCGCGGATGTCAGCAACGCCACCGGAGAGACGTCAATCCCATGGCCGATGATGAATGGTTCGGCAACCTGCGCCGCAACCTGGTCGATAATCACAAAGGCGCCAAGTATCTCGAGCGCTTTGCTCCATCCGGGAAACAACGCAAAGGCGACCAGCGCCGGCAGAAGCGCCGAGCTGATCGCGCCGACATATGGAATGAATCGCAACAGGAATGCGACCACACCCCACAGCGGGGCGCTCGGCAGCCCGAGCAACCAAGCCACGGTTCCGGCGGCGATGCCGTAGGCAAGATTGATCAACGAAAAAAGCAGCAGGTAGCGGCCGACGGTGTGACCCGCGGTTTCTATCGCCTGCGCTGCGATCGGAATTCTTCCTCGTGCTGTGAGCCGGACAAATCGATCGCGCAAATCCTTTCGGCTGTAAAGTAGAAAAAACAGCAGCATGATGATGAGCAGCGTCTTGAGCATGCCATCGACGATCGGAACAACCGGCGTCAGGCTGTCGCTGAGAAGAGAGGCAGGAACCGAGACCGCCATCACTTCACGCGGCTGGCGGGGAGCAGGATTGGTGCTTGCCATGCGACGCTGAACGTCGGAAACCGCATCCTTGATATGCTGGAGCCATGGGGGCGTGTTTTTTTCAAGCGCCGCCAATTTATTTCCGATATTCTCCGAGTATCCAGCGACCTGGTCGGCAACAGTAGTCAGTTCAATAGTCAGAAAATAGCCAATCGCCGAAATTGCGCCGATCACCACTAGTACTACTAATGCGGCGCTTATCAGGCGCCCGAAGTAGCGCTCGAGGCGGGTTGCGACGGGACTGAAGACCACGCTCAGAATGAGTGCAATCGCCAGCGGAAGCAGGACCGGTCGGCCCAGATACAAAGCGCCGGTAGCGATGATCAGTGCGCAAACCGGTCCGGCAACCGATAGCAGCGCGAAGCGATCCTCACTTTCGCCGTAGGGCTGCTCTGTTTGCTTTTCGATTTCCGGCACTACCATCCACCCCCGGCATTGCCGGGCTTCAGCCGCTGCTCCACGCTGGCGCGTACTCTACGCCGCAACCGAGCCGGCTGGATACGTTGAACTATAATCGCACCGCTCCCGAAACTCACCGATTCAGCTAGCCCATCCGCACCTTAGCGTGCCCGCGGTAACCACTGTTCCCGTTTCAACCTCGCTATTGTTGATCAGCGCTGGGATGATCAAGGTGGTTCCCGCGCGTTAGGAACATCTCGGACAGGAATAGGCTGATGAAAATGAAATACTCATTCAAACTAATCGTCCCGGCAATTCTATTCGGTATGGTCTTGTCGGTCCCTGCTTTCGCGGAGGACAACAATGCGCCGGCGGGCCAGCAGATGAATCAGGCTGGTGACAAGGTCGAGCAGGCTGGTTCCGATACCGCCGCGGCCGCGAAGGAGGCGTATCACGGAACCGAGCGTGTGATTAAAGACACGACGATCACCGCCGAGGTCAAGACCGCGTTGGCGCGTGATAAGAATGTCAGTTCCTCCGGAATACATGTCACCACTACTGCCGGTGTCGTTACCCTGAAGGGCAACGTGTCTTCGCCCGAGATGGCGCAGCATGCCGGGCAAGTGGCGGGACAAACCAGCGGTGTCGTGCGCGTGAAAAACCAACTTATGGTGGCTACCTCAGCGAACACCGACTAGTTGAACTATCCGATAGGGGAGTCGGCGCCGATTTGCGTGCCGATGCTGCCCGTTTGGCGGCGGCATCGAGCGCATCCAGCACCAAAGGTGTGGTCGGCGTTAAAAAATAAATTGACCTGGCGATACCCGCGCGGAGTAGGCAGTCTTTCTGTTTCCTCGCGACGCTCGACGATCCTTCATCGCCGCAGAAGAGGGATCACTTCCTTGGCGAACTGCTCGTGCTGCGCGTCGCGCCCGGCCGGAGAGGAAACGATGTCCACGTTGACATCGCGAATTCCCGCTTTGACGAACTCATCGATTCGCGCGGCGACATCGGCGGGCTTCCCCACGGCGGCGTATCGCTTGGCGGGCTCGCGGAAATCCATAGCGTAGCGCTTGCTCAGATGCTCCGCCGCTACGTCGAGCGCATCTTCGTAGCTCGGCCCCAGTGTCACGAACAAAAACAGCGCCGTGCCGAAACGCTCGAACTTGCGCCCGGCCTTTTCCGCCTCGCGCGCGATGAACTCGAGTCCCTCGCCGACCCGCTTGGGCGTCACCACGTATGGCATCCATCCATCGCCCAGCCGGGCCGCACGTCTGAGCGCGGCTTCGGCTCGTCCCCCCACCCATACGGGAGGTCCGCCGGGAGTGCGCGGTTTCGGCAGCATCGTAATTTTTCCGAAGCTGAAATACTTGCCGTGGTACTCGACCGGTTCTCCAGTCCACAGTCGCTTAATTATTTCGATTCCCTCGTTCGCGCGCCCGCCGCGTTGCTTGAGCGGGACGCCGCACGCCTCGTACTCGCGTGGAAACTCACCGCCGACTCCGACGCCGAAAATGAAATGTCCCGCGCCCATGAGGCGGTCCACCGTCGCGACCATCTTTGCAACCGTCGTGGGATGACGCAGCGGCAACAGGTAAATGCTGGTGCCAAAAATCAGGCTCGGCTTCAGCGCGGACAAGTATGTTAACTGGGTCAGCGGATCGTCGATCGGTCCCGTGAAGGCAACGTGATCTCCCGTCCAGATGCTTTCGTAACCCCAATCCGACAGCGAGCTGACGGTCTTGCGCGCGTGCTCGCGATCGGACGCCGTCGTGATCGCGCCAAACCTGATTTTGGAATTCAGCGGGAGAGCATCGTTCATGTCCGCACTCCTATGCGCATCCTCAAACCGATCGAATCGTGCCGCCGTCGACCCGAATCAACGAACCCGTCACGTAGGCCGCCAGCGGGCTCGCCAGGAACGCCGCGACTGCTCCGAATTCCGCGGGTGTGCCGAGCCGTCCGACCGGAATCGACTGCGCGCTGCGCTTGATTGCTTCCTCGATCGAAATGTTCTCGCGCTGCGCAGCCGCGCGGCTGAGCTGTACCGTACGATCGGTCGCAATCGGGCCCGGCAGAAGAGTGTTGACCGTAATTCCGTCGCGCGCCGTCTCCGTCGCCAGCGTCTTGGCCCAGCCGACGATCGCGCTGCGCAGCGTATTCGACACTCCGATCGTAGCTATCGGCTCGACCACGCTCATCGAGGCCACGTTCAGGATTCGGCCCCACTTTCGCGCGCGCATGTCGCCAATCAACAAATCCGTTATTCGAAACAGCGGCAGCACCATCGCCTGGAACTGCTCCTCCCAGACTTTGGCCGGCACGCCGGCCACGCCGGACGGCGGCGGGCCGCCGGAATTGTTGAGCAGGATGTCGATCGTCCCGAGCTGTTTGCGCGCCGCGTTGGCAGCGTCCTCGATGCTCGGCCAATTCGCGAGGTCCGCCGCAAATCCGATCGCCTTGGCGCCGCGCGACGTGATTTCGGAGACCGCCCGCTCTAGCCCTTCCTGGCCGCGTGCCACCAGCGCCACCGCGACGCCCTCAGCCGTGAGCGCGTCGGCTACGCCGCGTCCGAGCCCCTTGCTGCCACCAAGAATCAGCGCCGTTTTTCCCTTGAGTTGAAGATCCATTTTTCACTTCACCCGGCTTCGATCGTTAGGTGAATTGTTGTAGCGAATCTCGCGCGGTTTGGCATCATGCCGGCCTTGCGCGGCTGTGTCGCGACGCGCGTAATGACCTCGGCGATGGAATCGTTCGACGTTGTGATCGTGGGAGCCGGAGCGGCCGGGCTGATGTGCGCGATGACGGCCGGGGGGCGCGGCCGGCGCGTGCTGCTGCTGGAACATAACGATCAGCCAGGCGCCAAGATTCTCATCTCGGGCGGTGGCCGCTGCAATTTCACCAATCTGGAAATAGCGCCGGAGCGCTTTCTTTCCGCCAACCCGCATTTCTGCAAGTCCGCGCTCAGCCGTTACACGCAGCACGATTTTATCGCGCTCGTCGAACGCCATCGCATTCCCTATCACGAGAAGACTCTCGGCCAACTGTTCTGCGACGAATCGGCGCGCGAGATCCTCGCGATGCTGCTGGCGGAGTGCGCGGCCGCCGGCGTCGATTTGCGCACCGGACACAGCGTCGCCGAAATAACCCGCGCCGATCGCTTTCGCATCGAGACCGACAAAGGCGGCTTTATCGCGCCGGCTTTGGTGCTCGCGACCGGCGGCCTCTCAATTCCAAAGATGGGCGCGACCGGCTTCGCTTACCAGATGGCGCGGCGCTTCGGTCTTCCGGTCATCGAGCCGCGGCCCGGCCTGGTGCCGTTGAAAGTCGCGGGCGAGACGCTCGAACTTTGCCAAACTCTTGCCGGCGTTTCGCTCGACGCAGTGGCCTCATGCGGCCGCGACAGTTTTCTCGAAAACATTTTATTCACGGATCGCGGTTTGTCAGGTCCCGCGATTTTGCAGATTTCGTCGTACTGGCGCGAAGGCGACACGCTGTCGCTCAACCTTGCGCCTTCATTGGATATCGAAAGCTTCCTCGCGGACCGAAAGCGCACTCGCCCCAAGGCCGAACTAAAAACCGTACTGGCCGAGGTGATTCCGACTCGCCTGGCGCATGCTCTTGCCGGTGCCGCCGCGTCCAACCTCCCGATCGCTAATATCCCGGATCGCAGCCTTTCCGAACTGGCGGATCGGCTAAGACGATGGCAGCTCAAACCCACAGGTTCCGAGGGATGGCCCAAGGCCGAGGTGACAGTCGCCGGCATCGACACTGCCGCGCTGTCTTCGAAGACCATGGAGGCTCGCGCGGTGCCCGGCCTGTACGCGATCGGCGAAGCGGTGGACGTAACGGGATGGCTCGGCGGCTACAATTTCCAGTGGGCGTGGTCGAGCGGATGGTGCGCGGGCAATGCGGTCTGACTTCGGCGGTGACGTCGATTGTTTTCGGCGAGCGCGCGTCACTCGAGGAACGACTACGGTCAATCGAGGATTTCCCTCATTCCCCTTGAGTAGGCAAGTAATCTAACATCAGTTTTCGAATCGCGCGGATAAGTCCGGAGGTTTTGATGGATTCAGCGGGAGCGAAGATCGGCGGTGGAGATGCCACTGCCGCGCACAGCTCCGAGCTATTGCCTCTCAGGATCAAGCTTCTCTACGGCGCCCCCAGTTTCGCGGGCGCCGCTATGATCATCCCGATCTTCATCCACATGCCGAAGTTCTATGCCGACGTGGTGCTGGTGCCGCTGGGCTACCTGGCGATGGCAATCGCGATCGCGCGTTCGCTCGACGCTCTGAGCGATCCTCTGATGGGCTGGATCTCCGATCACACGCACACGCGCCTTGGCCGGCGCAGGCCCTACATGCTGATCGGCGCTCCTCTTTGCGGGGTGGCTTTTTTCTGCCTGCTGAATCCGCCGGCGTCGTTCACCGGCGGCCGCGCGGCGATTTGGTTCGGCGTTACGTTCATCCTCTACTTTCTGTTTCATACCATCTATGTTCTGCCGCACTACGCGCTCGGCCCGGAACTCACGCAGAATTATCACGATCGCTCCAGCCTGTTCGCGTGGCGCGAGTCTTTCACGATCCTCGGGACGATCGTGGCTGCAGCGGCGCCCGGCGTCATGATGCAAGCGTTCCACATGACCGAGCGGCAGGTGTTCTTCCGGCTCGGAATCTTCTTCGGCGTCATGCTCAGTGTGCTCTACGGCTTGCTGGTGCTGACGGTGAAGGAGCGCCCCGATTTCGTCGCCCGCGAATCGAATCCGCTCGTGCCGGGCGTCAGGCGCGCGCTGCGCAACCGCCCGTTCGCGATTCTGCTCGGCAGCTACGTCGTGTCGAGTATCAGCGGCGCGATTCCGGCCACGATGATGCCGTTCTTCAATGCCTACGTGATCCGGCCGCGCAATCCGACTTTCTGGCTCTCGATGCTGCTGCTGGGTTATTTTGCATTCGCATTTGTGTCGCTGCCGATGTGGGTTGCGATTGCGCGCAGAGTCGGAAAGCTCAACACGTATCTTGCCAGCTTTTTTCTGGGCATCACCGGCGGCGGTGCGATGTTCCTGCTCAGGCCCGGTGACACCTGGTTGCTGCTGGTGCTGATTTGCTGGGCCGGTATCGGACTCGGCGCCGGCTTGTTCCTGACGCCCTCGATGCAGGCCGACGTAATCGACTACGACGAGTTCTACACCGGCAAGCGGCGCGAGGCGCAATACACCGCGTTCTGGTCGATGCTCCCCAAATTCGTCGCGATTCCGAGCGCTGCCATTCCCATCGCGGTCCTTGCCTCACTCGGCTACATACCCAACGCCGTACAGGCGCCTCGGGTCGTCTTCGCGATCAGGGCGATCTTCGCGCTGGGCCCCGCGCTTTGCTCCATGATGTCATTCCTGATCGCGCGCAGGTTTCCGATCACGGAGGCGATCCACAACACGATCCTCGAAGGCATCGAGCGTCACGAACACGGCAAAGCGGCGCTCGATCCGCTGATTGGCCTGATGATACCGGCGCCGAAAGCCGGCCACGACGAGGATGTCGGCTGGTTCCTCGACTACTTCTCCGTCGGCGAGTTGAAGCGCTATCTCGCCAGGGGCGCTTCGCAGCCGGTGCGCGACGTGCTCACCGTGGCGGCGGTGTCGATTGGAGTCTCGGTGCTTTCAGTCATCTATGTGCTGCATCGCGTCAGCTCGCTCCGCACCGATCCCGGCGCGATAATTTCGCTGATCGTGGTGGCCGCGGGGCTGGCGTTCGCGATATTCGTTTTTCACCTGATGCGCCTTGGACCCGCGCGCCGGCTTGCGGCGGGTGAGGTGCCGACCGACGTCGTCCGTGCCCACCTCGGCCAGGTCGTCGAAGCTCTCCAAGAGGGCACTCCTACGCCCGTGGCCGCGGCCGGTGTCGCGGACCGCAGCTAGTTGATAAGAAATAATCCTCTCTGTGCTGAGTGCGACGAGGATCGCTGACGCGGGGATTCGTCTGGAGTAAAAACCTATGCGCAAGATTTCCTATCGCGTGCGGCCGGAGACCGCCGTGCTGACCAGAGGCTTCGACCCGAAGTTGTCGGTCGGCTCGGCCAGACCGCCGGTCTATCGCAGTTCAACCTTCGTCTTTCCAAGTCCGGAGGCGGCTGAGCGTGCGTTTGGAATCGTGCTTGGAAAAATCCATCCGCTCGGCGATGATCGGCCCGACCTGATCTATGCCCGCCTGAACCATCCCAACGCCGAAATCCTCGAACAACAACTCGTTCCTCTCGAGCGCGGCGCCGACTCCGCGGCCGTCTTCAATTCCGGCATGGCCGCGATCTTTACCGTGATGCTCGCGTTTCTGGAACGAGGCGGTTCGCTCATCTACACCCAGCCCCTGTATGGCGGCAGCCAGCACTTGATCCACCAGATAATCGAACCGCTCGGGTTCGACGCGCACGGGGTGCCCGCGGGTAATACCAGGGCGCTGACGGAGGCGATTGAACAGGCGGACAACCTGAGCCTCGTCCTGATCGAGACTCCCGCCAATCCCACCCTCGTGATGACCGACATCGCGCAAGCGGCCGCCGCAGTCCGCCGAAAGTCCAGGCGCCCCTTGCTCGCCGTCGACAACACTCTGCTTGGTCCGACCTTTCAGCATCCGCTGATTAACGGCGCAGACCTCGCGATTTACTCGGCGACAAAGTTCCTCGGCGGATTCAGCGACTTGCTGGCTGGCGCGGTGCTGGCGGCGGATCCTGAACTGATCGAGACCCTGACCGGAGTCCGCGCCCTGCTGGGCAACATCCTGCAGGCTGACGAATGTTGGATTCTCGATTCGCGGCTTTCGACCGTCGCGCTGCGGATGAATCGGCAAAGTAAGAACGCACAGCGAATCGCCGAGCAGATGGCCAAGCATCCACGCGTCAAACGCATCATCTATCCGTCGCTGTTCACCGACGCCGCCCAGATAAAGATTCGCGACGCGCAAACCGACTACCCGGGCTCTCTGATGACCTTGGAGGTTGAAGGCGGCAAGACCGGCGCCTTTGAATTCCTGCGCCGTTTGAAGATCGCCAAGAACGCCGTCAGCCTGGGCGGTGTCGAAACTCTCGTATGCCATCCGATGACGACCACCCACAGCGAACTGTCGCCCGAGGAAATGTCGGCGGCGGGAATCAACGACGCGCTGGTTCGCATCTCGGTCGGTACCGAGCATTGGCGCGATCTGCTTGACGAGTTCACCCGCGCGCTGGCCTGATCCGGCTCCGCGCGACTTGCTATCCGCCTCGCCCGCTTTGTCGCGGGAGAGGGTAGGGTGAGGGACAAGTGCCGCGCGATTGTTCGACGCGCCGAATACACAGTGTCCCTAACTTCGAAATCGCAATCTGGATTCGAAGCACTCAGCCACCAATACGAAAAGCTGCCCGGAAAAGTCCGAATCCGGCCGCGCTTTAAACGCCACTCGTTTCTCGGACTACTGCTACCGGCCTATCTCCAACTAGCTTGAGAAATTAGCCTCCTAGCCCACAGTTGCCATCGGACAGGCCAAGTGATAGCAAACATCATGGGGAGGTAACTCGAAGTGGCCAAGAAGAAAGAGCGCGGACCGCGAAAGCCTGAGCCTCGGCCTAAACCTAAACCCAAGCAGCCGCTCTCGCCCCCTCCAATACCAGGTCCAGACCCGGAAACAGGGTTTATGAAGCGTCCGCCGAAAATCCGGGATCCGAGGCTAGAGTCTCCGATTATTTTAGACGCCTGATTTAATGCTTCAGCGTCCTTTCGCTGCTTGATGCCGCCTGACGCATTGTTTGGGCGTGAGGGTCGGCTCCTCGCATTCTGCGGACGCTCCCGTCGATCAATGCTACGAGCAGAAATGTTCCGGCCACAAATAGTGTCCAGTGCGCCCATCTGATTCGACTCGCCTTCCCGTGGCATTGTGCGATATACGACTGCCGCACGCGGTACATCGTTCGGATGCTATAGTTCCGCAGCCGTTGGGGATCGTCGAGCACTTCTTTTCGTATCCAGTCGTGCGGGCTATATGTTTGAATCTCACGGAGAGATATCGCCGTCAGGCCGAGAGCTGCCGAGACCAACGCCAGAAGTGCAGCACCTAGTACGACGGGAACCGCCCACGCGTCGACCGCGCCGCCCCATATTGAGAACTCCGACACTAACAACGCGACGATAGCCCCTGCGTAACCCGCTATCTTGGTGGCCTTCGAGTCGTATCGGTGATAGCGCTCGGACGCCTCCTTCACCATCTCGAAGCCAAACGAATAGAGCTCTTTCATAATTTCGGCACGCGGCCCAACGTCAAGAATTTGCTTCACTTCTTCTTCTGAGAGTTGATTTGTCATAGTGGCTCCCTTCCCTGGATCGAACAGGCAGAACCAGAGCGATGCGGTCGGCTGATAGTCAATCCGTTTCATCACGTACTGTTCCGTTCCTCCACTGCGAGTTAGCAAAGCACCTACTGCGGAGTGGCTAAGAGCATGGAGTCACGGAGACGTTTTTGCTTTCCTTGAGATACAACGCTGACAATTCGTGAGCAAGCCGTTGGAAGTCGGGGCCTCTATCGACTTCAGATTTGAGTCTTGTGCGCGGAGCGTTCGAACTGCTACTCGCCGAAAACAGCATCGCGGTGTGCACGCGATCGAACGTCGTGTTGGCAGGCTGCGACGGTCGGGGCCTCATCGGACGTGGGTTTGTCGTGAATCCGAATCTGGAATTGAGGTGAGCGCCGGGAACGGGGCAACTGCCGCGATGGCAACCCGCCCTTACTCGATGCTCTGATTCGGACAATAATAGGCAAAACCCCGGAAGGACTTCACCTTGGCAAATTCCCGCTATGACCTTGTCGTGATCGGCTCCGGACCCGGCGGATACGTCGCCGCAATTCGCGCCAGCCAGCTCAAAATGCGCGTCGCAGTCGTCGAGCGCGACCGCTCCGGGAGCTGGCCTGAAGTCACTTCCGAAGCGAAATAGAATAGGAAGGTGGAGATCATGAACAAGCGCATTGAGGTCGCCGCGGTCACACCCGTCACCGGGACGAGCTATCCCGCGCCATTCGATCAGCCCTGCCGGATGCGATCGCGGCAGAAGCTCGGCGATGCGGCCGGCTTGACGCAGTTCGGCGTCAGCCTCCTGCGCCTGCCGCCGGGCGTGTGGTCGAGCCAGCGCCACTGGCACACCGGCGAGGATGAGTTCGTTTATGTGCTGTCGGGTGAAGTGGTTCTCGTCAGCGACGGCGGCGAGGAAATTCTGCACGCGGGCGACGCCGCCGCTTTCAAGGCCGGCGACCCTAACGGCCATTGCCTGCAGAACCGCTCGGATAGCGACGCACGGATTCTCGAAATGGGCACCCGAGTCTCGGACGATACCGTGTACTACTCGGATATCGACATGGTGGCCCCGGCGGGGGCCAAGCCCGCGCCCTTTACTCGTCGCGACGGCACACCCTATGAGATCTTCAGGCGTCGCAGTTGAGACCAGAGGCTGCCACCCTCGTACTTGAAGAGGACGCGCTGCCGCCTCTCGAAGCGCTCCTGAGCCGCTCTGGGAGCCGACCTGAAGTCACTCCATAGACCAGGGTGCAACCAGCCTTACTCAATGCTCTGATTCGGACAATAATAGACAAAACCCCGGAAGGACTTCACCTTGGCAAATTCCCGCTATGACCTTGTCGTAATCGGCTCCGGACCCGGCGGATACGTCGCCGCGATTCGCGCCAGCCAGCTCAAAATGCGCGTCGCAGTCGTCGAGCGCGACCGCCCCGGCGGAGTATGCCTCAACTGGGGATGTATCCCGTCCAAGGCGCTGCTCAACTCCGCCACGGCGATGGACACGATTCGCGGCGCGTCCAAGGAACACGGCATCGAAGTCGGCGAGATTCGTTTCGACTTCACCAAAGTGATCGCGCGCTCGCGTGCCGCCGCCGAAAAGCTCTCCAAGGGCGTGCTCTACCTTCTGAAGAAAAACAAAGTCGATTACTTCGAAGCCGACGCGATCGTCACCGGCCCGCATTCAGTTTCGCTCGCGCAGGTCGCAGCCAAGTCCGCGCCGCAGGTCGCCGTGCTCGAGGCCGAGCGCATTCTAATCGCGGTCGGCTCGGGCGAACGGCTGTTCCCCGGAATGAAAGTCGGCGACGGCGTGATTACCAGCAAGGAGGCGCTGGTGCTGGACACGATGCCCGCGAGCGTCGTCGTGATAGGCGCCGGCGCAATCGGACTCGAGTTCGGCTATTTCTACAGCGCGTTCGGCGCCAAGGTGACGATCATCGAGATCGAAAAGCAGATGCTCCCCGGATTCGACGCGGAAGTCGCCGAGGAACTGCGCCGCGCGTTCGTCAAGCGCGGGGTGACCGTGATGCTTGGGCATGGCTACAAGTCGATGGCGCGCAAGGGCGGCCTGTGGTCGGTCGCGGTAACCGCCGATGGCGCCGAAAAATCCATCGACGCTGAGGTCGTGCTGGTGGCAGTCGGCCGCACCCCGCTCAGCCAGAACATCGGACTCGAAAAAGTTGGCGTCGAGCTCGAACGCGGCGGCTTCATCAAGATAAACGACTCGTTCCAGACCACCGTCCCAAGCATCTATTCGATCGGCGACGTCGTCCGCCCGCCGCTGCTCGCGCACAAGGCCAGCGCCGAAGGTATCGCCGCGGTCGAAATCATGGCGGGCGTGCGCGAGCCGGGCTTCGACCTGCTCGCGATCCCCGGATGCATCTACTGCGAGCCCGAAGTTGCGACGGTGGGACTCAGCGAAGCCGACGCAAAAGCGCGCGGCATCGAAGTGAAGGTCGGCAAGTTTCCGTTTCGGGCGATCGGCAAGGCGGTGGCGATCGGTGAGACCGCGGGCTTCGTGAAAATCGTCGCGACCAAACAGTACGGCGAAGTGATCGGATGCCAGATAATCGGACACGCCGCCACCGACCTCATTTCCGAAGTCGTGCTCGGCAAAACGCTCGAGACCACCACCGCCGCGATAGGCAAGACCGCGCATCCGCATCCCACGATGTCCGAAGCGATCATGCAAGCGGCTTTGGCCGCCGACGGCGAAGCGATAGACTTCTGACGATGGACACGCGCCGAGCACTCACCGTCGCCGATTTGGGCGTGGTTGACTACGACGCCGCGCTTGCGATCCAAACCGCGATCCTCGCGGCGCGGCAAGATGGAAGAATCGGCGATACGCTCCTGATGATGGAGCACCCGCATGTCTTCACGCTGGGCCGCGGCGCGGACGACCGCTTTATCGTCGGCAATCCGGCGGGTGTGCCGATTCGGCGGGTCTCGCGCGGCGGGCAGGTGACCTATCACGGCCCCGGACAACTGATCGGTTATCCGATTCTCAAACTCGAAGGGCGTGCCCGCGACGTTGCGAAGTATCTTCGAGGTCTCGAGACGGCGATGATCGATGCGCTCGCAAAATTCGGCATCGACGCCGCCCGCCGCGACGCGATGACCGGCGTCTGGGTTGGGTCGCGCAAGATCGCGTCGATCGGCGTCGGCATCCGGCGCTGGACCACCTGGCACGGCTTCGCACTGAACGTATCCACCGATCTCAGCTTCTTCGATTCGATCGTGCCCTGCGGTATCGAGGGATGCCGCATGACTTCAATCTGCGAGCTGACGAATCGGGCGGTGTCGGTCCGCGAGTTCGCCGAGGTGATGCGCGAGAGTTTCGGCCGTGTGTTCCACTACGATGAAATAGTTCTCGCCGGCGCATCGCAGATAGGGGATGCGCCTCAACTGACGGCTGGCGATGGTTGAACGAAGACATCCCGACTGGATTAAAGTTCGCGCACCGGTGTCGCCCGAGTACTTTCGCACCAAGGCGATTCTCGGCGAGCTCAAGCTCCATTCCGTCTGCCAGGAGGCGTGCTGCCCGAACATCGGCGAATGCTTCTCGCATCGCACCGCCACCTTCATCCTGATGGGCGACGTGTGCACCCGCAATTGTCCGTACTGCGCAGTCGCGCACGGCAAAGTTCGTCCGCTGGATTCCGACGAGCCGCGGCGAGTCGCGGAGGCGGTGGCGCGCCTTGGACTGCAACATGTTGTCGTCACCTCGGTCGATCGCGACGATCTGCCCGACGGCGGCGCGGCGCATTTCGCGGCCACGGCGCATGCAATCAAAGCGATGCATACGGAGGCGCGTGTCGAAGTGCTGGTGCCCGACTTCCAGGGATCGTTCGCCAGCGTCGACACGGTGGTTCGCTCGCCAATCGATATCTACAACCACAATATCGAGACGGCGCCGAGTCTTTATCGCACGGTGCGGCCGGGCGGAAATTACGATCGATCGCTCGACGTCATCCGCCACGCCAAAGACTCCGCGCGCCGGCTCGGCAAGCCGATGTTCACCAAGGCGGGCGTGATGCTCGGGCTTGGCGAGACCAACGGCGAGCTGCTCGATGTGATCCGCGATTTGCGCAGGGTAGGGTGCGACATCCTGACGCTCGGGCAGTATCTGCGGCCGTCGGCGGAGCACATTTCCGTGGCCAGGTACGTGCCGCCGGCGGAGTTCGCGGAGTTGAAGACGGCCGCGCTCGCGATGGGGTTCCATCACGTCGAGTCTGGGCCGTTGGTGCGCAGCTCGTACCACGCGTGGGAACACGTCAACTAAAGTAACCTGGCGCGCGGGCTCGCAAAGAGCAGCGCGCCGCGGAACATTAGTCCGGCGGCGCGCCAATCGTCAAATTGCCTTTGGATTTAATTGACGAATCCGCAGCCGCTTACCACTGTTCGTCGTGGAGTTTCTTGACGTTGTGCACGCGCGTCTGCAGGTACGCGTCCTGAACGGCGCCGTAGAGATCGATCGCATAGCGATCGGCATCCTCGAACTGGGTCAGATGCAGCGAGCGATAGTTCACCGCTTGAACCGCGCCCTGTCCGGTGGACACCGTGAACGCCACCCACAGCGGAACGAAGTAGCTGATCGGATTCATCGCACCGTCGGCGACCAGGCCTACCGTGTCGCCAATCGTCGAAGGTCCAAAAAACGGCAGCATCAGGTACGGACCGGTCGGAATGTTGTAGTAGCGAATGGTCAGACCGAAATCGTTGGGACGCGCTTTGAGCCCAAACCAAAGGTCGGCAGGATCGAAGAACCCGGCCAATCCGAGTGTCGTGTTGATTCCAAAGCGGGCGGCTTCGCTGCCGGCCTCGGCCAGCTTGAGCTGAAACAGGTTGTTCGCGAAACGCGGGATGACATGGGCGTTGTCAAAGAATCTGCTCACGCTCTCACGCACCGGCTGCGGCGCGATGGTGGCGTATCCGCTGGCGACAGGGCGCAGCACCCAATCGTCGAGCTTGAGGTTGAAGGTGAACATCGGCTCATTGAACGCCGCGATCGGATCGGCATAGCCGCCCTGATTGTTCTCGCCCGGTGGCTGCGTCGACGGATTGGCCGCCGATTGGGCGGCGGGATTCTGCGACATCGGAGCGGCGCCCTGGCTCAGAGCCGGGGTCGCAAACGAGACGACCGCAAGCAGGGACGATGCAAGCATCATCCAGCGAGCGCCTGTCCTTTCGATTTGTTTCGGACCAGATCTCATTTGGCTCTCCATGGCGGTGTCGCCCTGCGACTTCCCTTAAAAGGGTACCTTTCCAGACTCAAGGAATCCATACTTGCTAATGGTTCGCGAGGCTTGCTGCAAGGGCGGCCTGTTTACTCTTTAAGTCGCTGATCAGGGTGGCGTAGCCCTGATTGTTCATCACGCGATTAAACTGGTTGCGGTAATTCGCTATGATACTGATCGCGTCCACGGTCACATCGTAGATCTTCCAGGTAGCGCCCTCCTGCACGAGGTTGTAGTTCAAATGGATCGGCTCCTTATCCCCCGGCTCCACGATATCGGTGTTGACCTGCGCGTACGGGGGCCCGTCGGTCGTCATCCTGAGGAAGGCGACTTGCTGACCGCGGTAGTCGTTAACCTTGCTCAGGTAAGAATCCTCGATGAAAGCGACGAACGCGCTGGTGAACTCCTGCTGCTGAGCGGGGGTGATCTGCTTCCAATGGTAGCCGAGCGCCGACTTCGCCATCTCGGTGAAATCGAAGGTTGCGGACACGATTTGGCGAAGTTTGTCCTGGCGCTGGGCCAGCGGAGTTTGATTGTCGCGCAGCACCTCCAGCGCCTGGTTGACGGTGGTCCGCACCACGGACATCGGATCGTCGGCCCAGGCTGGCGCCAAAAAACGCGACGGTGCCAGGCTGACGACGAGCGCGGCCGTCAACGTGAGGATCGAGATCGCGCGCCGCGGCAGGATTCGCTGTATGGCAGTTGGCGTCATCATATATTTCACTCGGTCATTTCTCCGATTTTCCGGGCTTCTGGTCCTTCTCTGAGTTTGAGGATTTTGATTCCTTCGAGTCACCGCTGCTGCCGGAACTGTTGATGAGCTGGCCGATTGCGTCCTCCAGCACAAACGCCGACTGGGTTTGCCGAATCGTGTCGCCATCTTTGAGGATACGGTCGCTCGGGCCGAGCGCGATCGACACATACTTGTCACCGATTATTCCGCTGGTTTTGACCGCCGCGATCGCGTCCGCGTCTATCTCCACGCCGTCGTCTATTCGCATTGCAACTCGGGCGCGCATGTCCTTGAGCCCGATCTGCACAACTTTACCGATCTGCACACCGTCCAGCTGAATCTGATCTCCGGACTTCAAGCCCGAAATATTATCGAAACTTGCATAGAGCGTGTACCCCGGCTTGGGCAGCAGGGTGAGTTTACCCAGCGACAGCGACAGAATCGCCAGCGCGATAATCCCGAGAATCGCGAAAATCCCGACGATAAGCTGCGTGGTTCGAGTTGCGTACATAGATCTTTGTTTCAGCCCGCAAGGGCTGTTTCATTCTCCTCGCCCGATGCTTTGCCCGCCAGAAACCGCTTGAAGACGTCGTCGTCGGCCGCCATCACCTGGGCCACGGTGCCGTTGAGATGAGTGCGGCCATTATGGAGAAACGCGACGCGGTCGGAAACCTGGAAGACCGCCGGCACGTCATGGCTGACCATCACGGCGGTCAGGTGAAAATTCTCCTGCGTGCGCCGGATAAGTTCGTGAATCGCCCCGGTCCGCGACGGATCGAGGCCGGTGGTTGGCTCGTCGAGCATGAGGATTTTCGGCCGCCGTACCAGTGCGCGCGCGAGTGCGGCGCGCTTTTGCATCCCGCCGCTCATCTCGGAGGGAAACTTGGCTTCCATCCCTTGCAGTCCAACCGCGTTGAGCGTTTCATGCACGTGCTCGGCGATCTCCGCGCGAGTGAGCCTGGTTTTCTCGACCAGCGGGAACGCGACGTTGTCGAATATCGACATCGAGTCGAACAGTGCGCCGGCCTGAAAGAGCATCCCGAATTTTTCGCGCACCGCGTCCAGGCCGGTCGCGCCGAGCTTTGTCACTTCGACGCTGTCGATCACAATCGTGCCCGAGTCGGGCCGCAGCAGCAGGTTGATATGCTTGAGCAGAACGGTCTTGCCGGACCCGCTGGGGCCGACGATCGTCGTGATCTGGCCGGCGGGAAAGTCCAGCGTAACGCCGTCGAGGACCTGCTGGCGGCCGAAGCGGCGGCGAAGGTCGCGCACTTCGATCGCATTACCGGCGCTTGCCGGGTTGCGAATGTTCTGCGCATTGCCGTCGCCATGGTTGATTTCAGTTTGGCTCATGGATCGTCGATCGCCAGGGCGTTATCACAAGAGTATAGACGTTAGAAAATAGTCAAACGCAAGAATCAGGGCGCTGGACAGCACCACGGCTTCGGTGGTGGCGCGGCTGACCCCGGTCGCCATCCGTTCGGCGTGATATCCCTTGTAGCAACAGACCCACGTTACGACCACGCCGAAGACCAGAGCCTTGTAGATGCCGGTCATGATGTCGTGGCCGTCCATGTTGGCGGCGATACCGTTGAAGTACGCACCCGACGGCGCGCCCATCAGGCCGACGCCGACCATGTAGCCGCCGAAGATTCCAACCACGTCGAAGACCGAGGTCAGCAAGGGGAAACTTATCACGCCCGCGAGCATGCGCGGCGAGACCAGGTACTGCACCGGGTTGATCGCCATCACGGTGAGCGCGTCGATCTGTTCGGTGGATTGCATCGAGCCGAGCTCCGCCGCCATCGCCGAACCGGCGCGCGCCGCGATCATCAGGGCGGCCAGAACGGGTCCAAGCTCGCGCACCAGAACCAGGGCGACGACCGTGCCCAGCGCGCCGTCGGAGCCAAAGCGGCGCAGCGTGTTGTAGCCTTGCAGACCCAGCACCATCCCGGTGAAGCCGCCGATTAAGATGATGAGAAACAGCGAGTCGGCGCCGATGATTCGTATCTGCCGAATCCACAGCCGCGGCTTGAACGGCGGGACGAACACATAAAACGCGGCGCCCACCAAAAAAAGCACGAACGCGCCGAGCTGGGCAACGTCGTCGATCACAAGCGCACCCAGCCGCTCAATCATTTCCACGATCGACATCAATCCGTTTTGCAATTTTTAGTGATGAGCAATCCCGAGCCGCGCCAGCTGGTTTTGCGTATGCGTGGCGGACCCGGCGCGCTCGAACTCGGCGAGGTCCGCGATCACGTCGAGGTCCAGTGCGGGCCGCGCAAGTCGCAGCACCCTGGCCGCAACGTCGGATCTGCGGCAATCGTCCAGGTGCCGCACCAGGCTCATTCGACCGAATCGAGTCGCCACGGCGTCGGCGGGTGAGCGGCAAATGATGTTGGTGCCCGAGAAATCCCGCGAGGGAACCAGCACCGCGCCCGGTCCGGCGGGCATCGCCGCAAACACCGCGTCTATATCTTCGGCGGTGATCAATGGGATGTCGGACAGCAAGGTGCAAACGGTTCGCGCACCATCCGCAATCAGCGCCGAGGTGGCAAGTCCGACTGCTACGTTGAGGCCGCGCGGAAATTCCTCGTCGATGGTGAGTGCACCTGCCGCGCGCGCCAGCGCCAGCAGACCCGCGTCCGAAGTCACCACGGCCACGTGGTCGGCGCCGGATGCGCCAAGCGAGGCCGCCAGCACGTCGCGAAACATCGCTTCGGCCAGCGCACGGCGCTCGCCGGGTGGCAGCACCGGCGCGAGCCGGGTCTTGGCGAATTCGAGTTGCTTGGCTGCGATCAGGATAAAGCGCACGGCGTATCTTTATAACCTAACAAACGCGCGCATCCAACCGGGACCGCGAAAGGCGCTGGAGTGCTTGACAGTGTTTCCGTGCTCGCTTCAACATGATGCGTGGATTTTCGCGTCGCTGGCCCGATCATTGCCCAATCGGAGGCGCGCTGGTGTTGGAGGAAACCTCGGCGATGAACAGGACGCGAAGCCTGCTGGCCCGGACCGGGACGATGATCGTGGCCGCCGCGATGATCCTGATAGGGGCGGGATGCCATCGCAAGACGGCCGAGGATTTTCTTGCCGAGGGCGACACCGATATGCAGACGACGAAGCTCGCCGACGCGGAAAAGGCTTTCCAGGACGCGGTGAAGCTCGCGCCGAACGATCCGCGCACCCATATCTCGCTCGGAAATCTCTACGTATTCGAGCACAAGCCGGGCGACGCGCAAGTCGAGTTCATGAAGGTCCTCGAGATCGATCCTAAAAACGCGGCGACCCATGCCGCGCTCGGCAACCTCTATAGCGATCAGAACCAGCGCGGACTGGCCGAAAATCAGTACCGCGCCGCGGTAGCACTCGAGCCGGACCGCGCCAACTACTATCTCGATCTGGGCGAGGTGCTCGGAAAGGAAGGCAAGGCCGCCGAGGCGGAAGATCAAATCCGCACCGCAATCGGGCTGAGCCCAAAAGACGCAAAGGCCCACGCAGCGCTGGCGAATCTCCTGGCGACGGAGCCGGCTCGCGCGACCGAAGCCAACGCGGAGTTCGACGAGGTGCGCGCTCTTGACGCCCGGCTGTTGCCTGCGCCCGCCGCGACGCCGGCTGCCGGTGCGGCGTCCACCGATGCCACGGCGACGACACCGTCGAGCGGCGCGCCGAAGATCAAGCCGCTCAACAAGCTTTACCTGTTGACGAAAAATTCGCCGGTATATCAAAATCCCGACCAGACCAGTTCCACGATCGGCCACGTGCGCCGCAAGAAGTACGTTCACGTCACGGGAATCACGGGCGACTACCTCCAGATCAAACTCAGGAATGGCACGCTTGGCTTCATCCCGGTGGCGGCCGCAGAGTAGATGCGGCGCGGCGCGGGTGACATTTTATACCTTGGAGGTGAGCGACGATGGCGAACAAAGATATCATCACGCGTGAAGTGACTTATGCGGGCCGTGCGTGCGCGCTCAAGGCGTATGTCGCCGAGCCGGCGGGAGCCGAATCATTGCCGGCGGCGATCGTGGTGCAGGAATGGTGGGGGTTGAACGACCATATCCGCGACATTACCCGGCGGCTTGCGCGCGCGGGTTACTGCGCGATCGCGCCGGACTTGTACTCGCGGCAGGGCCATCGCGTTGCGACCGAGCCCAATGGGGCCGCGCAACTGATGGGCGGACTGAAGAAGGAAGACGGCATCGCGGATCTTCAGACCACGGTGGAATGGCTGCGCGCGCAGAAACAGACGCATTCAACCCGCATCGGCATCACCGGATTTTGCATGGGCGGCAGCTACGCCCTGCTGTTGGCATGCGAGAGCCGGGAAATCGCGGCCGCGGCGCCGTTTTATGGCGAAGTTCCGCCGGACGAAAAACTCAAGCATCTCGGCTGCCCGATTTTCTACACCTACGGCGAGAACGACGGATGGATCCAGCGTGCCGACGTCGATCGGCTGGCGGCGGCGCTGAAGAAGTTCGACAAGCCGGGCGAGGTCAAGGTTTACGCGGGATGCTCGCATGGATTTTTCAACGACACTCGCACCGATGTCCATCGCCCCGTCGAAGCAAAGGACGCGTGGGATCGCACGCTCAAGCTGTTCGCCGCAAATCTGAAAGGGTGAGCCGGCGCGATCTCACGCCGATCGACGCGCCGCCCGCGACACCAACCGCCGCGGCCACGATCAGCTCGCAAGCGCGGCGGGATCCAGCTGCGGGCCGGCCAGATAGACGAGACGACCCTCGTCGGGCGCGCGCTCCCGGAGCCATCGTGCGACGATCGTCATCTCCTCCAACTCTCCGCGCTCCACGTTTTTCAACTTGTACCGCTCGTAATTGCCCGCGACGAACGCCGCCACCTCGCCCGCGGCGTCTGCCGTCTCCAGATGCCGCGTAATCGCAAGCCGTCCCGACAGCACCACGTGCGCTGCGCGGTCGGGCTGCTCGCCGGTCACGATCACGAGGTTGTTTTCCGTCACCACCCGGCTGAGGCGGGTCGCGCGATGCGCCAGCGTGGTCAGCGCCTCGAGATGGCGGCGAAAGCGCGCCGCCTCCTCAAAGCGCATCGCGGCCGCGGCCTGATCGCGCGCCCTGGCCAATTCACCCAGGATCGGGCCGCTCCGCCCGCGCAGAAAACCAACCGCGCGCCGAACCCGCTCCGCGTACCTTTCTCCGTCGATACTCAGGTTGCACGGCGCGGTGCAATGCCCCATCTGCCCATAGATGCACGGCGAAAAATCCTCGCTCGGCGCGAGCTTCCCGCCGCAGGTGCGAAGGCCGAGGATTCTCGCCAGCGCCCGAACTGAATGCTCGATGCCGCGGCGGCCGATGAACGGCCCCAGATGCATCACGCCGCGCCGCGCACTCATCCTGGTCGAGATCGTCACGCGCGGAAATTCGTCCATCATGTCGAGCTTGATGAAATACGCGGGCGCTGCCGATTTCAGCATCCGGTTGTACGGTGGTTTCAGCTCGCGGATGAGCCGCGCTTCGTCGAGCGCCGCTTCGAGCGGCGAGCGCGCCGGCCGCGTCTCGATTTTGTACACGTGCGAGATCAACTCCGCCGTCTTCGCCTTCACCGACGCCGTGAAGTATGAGCTCACCCGCTCCCGGAGCTGCCGCGCCTTGCCGATGTAGAGCAAATCAGCGCGCTCGTTGCGCATCAGGTAAACCCCGGGCGCGCGCTCGATAGCCGCGATCTCCTCCGGCGGCACGTGACGTTCGATTCTCCTGCCCGCAAGGCCGCGATGATGGTCGTCGAGCAGGCGATCCAGCCGCGTGATCCCCATCCGCTCCGCCATCTCGAGAAAAATCGAGAGCAGCTCCGCGGCCATCCGCGCGTCGCCAAGTCCGCGATGCCGTCCTTCGAGCGAAAGCCCGAAATGCTCCGCGAGCAGATCGAGCCGGCGGCGCTTGAGCGACGGCATGAACCGGCGCGACATCCTGAGCGTGCACAGCACCGGGTTGCCCAGCCCGATGCCAAAGATGCGGCGGTATTCGAAGTCGAGAAATCCAAAATCGAAGGCCGCGTTGTGCGCGACCATCACCCGCTCCCCCATGAACTCGCGAAACGCGGGCAGCACATCCTCGATAGGCGGCGCCTCGCGGACCATCTCCGTCGTAATCGACGTTAGCCCCGTGATAAAGCGCGGAACGATGCCGCCATCCGGTCGGACCAGGCTCGAAAAAGATTCGGTGAGCCGCCGCCCGACCATCCGGTACGCGCCGATCTCGATGATCGTGCCCGGCCCGGCGCGTCCGCCCGTGGTTTCCAGATCGACCACCGTGAACTCGGCCTCGCCGAGCCCAACCCGGATGCGATCGCTCTGCGCAAGCCGCCACAGCGCCGTGTCCTGGTCGAAGATGAAATTCGGATCGCCGTCGAGTAGCTGGCGGACAATTCGCGCGCCGAGCTCAGGGTCCGAGCCGACTCCGCTCAGCAGCAGCCCGACCAGCTCGCCGGCGTCAGCACCTGCCGGCCGCGAGCACAGAAACTGATAGAGCTTCTGCTTGGCCGAGATGCCGAAATGACGCTGATTTGCACCCGGGATTCCCGCTTCCTCCACCTGCATCCCTCTTCGTCCTTGCTTCGCTTTATCAGGGGCACGCCACGACGGCAACGTCATGCCTGTGGCCGGTACTGATTCAGTTTGCCAACTTGACAAAATGAGCCAGTACCCGAGATCGCGCAATTGGTTGCACCCGATCATGCGGTCGTCGAAGGTCAATGGCACACGTCGCGGCCGCGAAACTCAGACTGCGACCGGTGCGATTTTGCGTGATCGAATAGCGTCGGAAAGAGGGATTTATACCATTACTTGTGGTTTCTGGACGGCTCGGCTCTATGGGTAGCTTCGTTCCGTCAGAAATTATTTCTACCGCAAGCGGCTGTCGGCCGATTTCGGGCGAGCCCAGCGAGTACGGGACATGCTGGCGGTTGACCATAGCGTATGCATAGCACGCCGCATCGGGCGTGGGCAGGCTGAACAGTTCATCCCCTCAATCGAAACCGGACCAGCGCACTATGGCCCGCGTCGGGCCGTCGCGTTCCTGACGACGAATCGCAAACGCCTGTCGAAACTCAGCCATGCCGAGGGCTCAAAGCATCTCGCTCGCGCCTAGTCAGGGCCGCCGCTGATGGTCAGATCGGGATCGCTTTCGGCGCCGCTGGGGCCAAGAGATTTCAGGAGATAAGAGTTACCGTCGCTCTGGTACGCAAACCGATGTCCCCAGGGGTCGAGCGGAAGGTGGAAACGAGGTGCGGGCCCGCGGAAAATCCCCGCGTCTAATTCCTCGGATCCCAGCAGGAAGTCCAAAGCCTGTGACGTGGTCGGATAGTAACCGAAGTCTCTATAGTACCGGCGGAGATGTTCACTAAGCTCTGACAGTTCGACGTGCGCCGCTGCGCGCTTCTTGCGATCGTTCGCATTTCCGATTCTGACCACCAGCGCAATTGCAAGCACGATTGCGAACGCTCCAATGGTCAAGGCGGAAAACCACCGAGTTCGGAGGTCCCTGCGGACAATCGCAACGGCTTGCCCGATCTGCACTTCTCAGATGACGCAGGTGTCCCTGAAAAGATTCACCACCGCTGATTGGCGAAGTCTCGCGCCATGCCTATGGCCCGCAGCGGGGCGTCGCGTTAGAATGGCGAGTCTGACAAGGAAGGTATTTACCGATGGAACGAGTTGAATTGACCCGCGAATGCGAAGGCGTCCGGATCCCGGCCGGAGACAAAACGAAGCTGGAAAAGGGAATCGAAGCTTTCATCACGCAATCGCTCGGCGGAACCTTCACCCTGCAGATTGCCGCGTACGGCGGCCTGTTCCGCGTCGCAGGCAAGGACGCCGATGCGCTCGGCAAAAAGCCCGAAGATGCAGGCGCGGTGCCGGCGTCGGGCGGCGGCGATCTCGAAGCGATGGTCTGGGAACAGCTCAAGACCTGCTTCGACCCTGAAATCCCGGTCAACATCGTTGACCTCGGCCTCGTCTATGGAATGGAAGTGAAGGACGCCGGCGACGGCGCCAAGAAAGTAGAAGTCAAGATGACGCTGACGGCGCAGGGATGCGGCATGGGCGCTTCGATCGCGACCGACGCGCGGCACAAAATTCTGGGCATCCCGGGCGTGTCGGAGGCGGACGTCGACCTGGTGTGGGATCCGCCGTGGACTCCGCAGATGATTTCTCCGGAGGGCCGCGAGCGACTCGGCATCGACTGATCAGAGCTTCGGAGCTCGGTCGCAACGCCCGACGCGTTGACACGCCCGGCTGCGTCCGATAATTCTTGTCGTTCGGCATAGCGATGTTTGCAATAGTAAAGACAGGCGGAAAACAGTACCGCGTCGGCGTCGGCGACCAGATAACGGTCGAGCGGCTCGCCGGCGAAGTCGGCGCGGCTATATCACTGGACAATGTGCTGGCGGTGGGCGGCGATGCGCCCAAGGTCGGCACCCCGGTCGTCGCGGGCGCTTCGGTGAAGGCAAAGATCGTCCAGCAGCCGCGCGGCACGAAGGTGATCGTGTTCAAGAAGAAGCGGCGCAAGAATTACCGCCGCAAACGGGGCCATCGCCAGGAACTGACCGTGCTCAAGATCGAGGAAATTTCCGTTTCCGCTGGCGCATAGACGCCCGGCGCTGAATTCGATTGAACCGCGGCTCGGAAGGCCGCTCAACAAGTTTCAGGGAGACACTGCGTGGCGCACAAAAAAGGCCAGGGTTCGACGCGCAACGGTCGCGACAGTCCGGGTCAGCGCCGTGGTATCAAGATTTACGCGGGCCAGACCGTCAAGGCCGGGAATATCATCATCCGCCAGCTCGGCACTCGCGTGCATCCAGGCCGCAACGTCGGTCTGGGCCGCGACTACACGATTTACGCGCTCATCGACGGTGTGGTTAAGTACGAGCCGAAGGGCGAGAAGCGGCAAGTGAGCGTCGAGCCGCTGCCCGCCGGCGCCGATACCGCAGGGGCGTCCGCTTAGGGACCGTCAGCCCGTAAGACCTGAATCGAAACCCCGCGGTACGCCGTGGGGTTTTTTGTTTGCGCGACTCTAGCTGACACGTGATGCGGGATTTCCGCGACGGGAGGAACTTCGATGCGATTGGGACTAATTTCCGGGTACTCGGGCGCGCAAATGGGCTTGCCGATGGACACCATCCTCGAAGCGGAACGGGTCGGTTTCGACTCCGTGTGGACCGCCGAGGCTTACGGCTCCGACGCGGTTACACCGCTGGCCTGGATCGGCGCGCTGACCAAAAAAATCCGGCTCGGCACCGGGATCATGCAGATGCCCGCGCGAACTCCCGCCGCAACCGCCATGACCGCGATGACGCTGGATTCGCTGTCGGGCGGCCGCTTCATCCTCGGCATCGGGCCGTCGGGTCCGCAGGTCGTCGAGGGCTGGCACGGAGTATCGTACGGCAAACCGTTGCAGCGCACGCGCGAGTACATCGAGATCGTGCGCAAAATTCTCGCGCGCGAAGTACCCGTCGAGCATCACGGCAAGGAATTCGACATCCCATACACCGGTCCTGGCTCGTCGGGGCTCGGCAAGCCGCTCAAGAGCATCCTGCACGGCCGCAAGGACATGCCGATCTACACCGCGTCGATCAGCCCCAAGGGCATCGCGCTCGCGGCGGAAATTGCCGACGGCGTGATTCCGGTCTGGATGAATCCGGAACGATGGGACATCTATGACGCGCCGCTCAAGGATGGCTTTGCGAAAACCGGCGGACGTAAGAGCCTGGCCAATTTCGACGTTGCGCCGTTCGTCACCTGCATCATGGGCTCGGACCTCGAGGGATGCCGGATGCCGGTGAAGGGGATGCTGGCGCTGTATATCGGCGGGATGGGCGCGCGCGCGAAGAATTTCTACAACGACTACGCCAAGCGGCTCGGCTACGAAGATGTCGCGGTGAAAATCCAGGACCTGTACCTGGCCGGCAAGAAGGCCGAGGCGATGGCGATGGTGCCGAACAAGCTGGTCGATGAGGTCGCGCTGGTCGGCAATCGCGAGCGAATCGCGGACCGGCTCAAGGCCTGGAAGGCGTCGCCCGTCAAGACGATGCTGATTGGCACCGGCGATATCAACGCGGTCCGCGCATTGGCGGAGATTTGCCTGTAGGCGCCACGGGCAACGATGCGCCGGTCGGCGCGATCGCTGATACTATAATGGTCACGCCGCCATGCGATTCATCGACGAAGCCAGGGTATTCGTGCACGCCGGCAAGGGCGGCGACGGCGCGATCGCGTTTCTGCGCGAAAAATTCAGGCCGTTCGGCGGACCTGCGGGCGGCAACGGCGGGCGCGGCGGCAGCGTTATCTTCCAGGTCGATGAAGGCCTCTCGACGCTGCTCGATTTCAAATATCAGCCGCGTTTGATCGCGAAAGACGGTGAGGCCGGCCGCGGCAAGGAACAATACGGCCACGGCGCCGACGACGTCGTGGTGCGAGTGCCGCCCGGGACGATCGTCTTCGACGAGGAAAGCGGGATGACGCTGGCGGACCTGGTGATGCCGGGTGACACGGCGATCATTGCGCAGGGCGGGGAGGGCGGCCGCGGCAACATGCACTTCGCGTCCTCGACGCGGCGCTCGCCGCGAATCGCGACGCCGGGAACCGCGGGCGAGCAGCGATGGATCCGGATGGAGTTGCGGCTGGTCGCCGACGCCGGGCTGGTAGGACTTCCCAACGCGGGCAAATCGACGTTGCTGACCGCGCTCAGCGCAGCGCGCCCGAAGATCGCGTCCTACCCGTTCACGACGCTGGCGCCCAATATCGGCCGCGTGTCCGTCTCCGGCGAGGAAAGTTTCACCCTGGCCGATATCCCCGGGCTTATCGAGGGAGCGCATCGCGGGCTTGGGCTCGGCATCCGTTTTCTGCGCCATCTCGCGCGTACGCGGCTCATCGTCTACGTGCTCGACGGGGCAGACAATCCCGACACCGCGTTCGCGACCGTGCGCGCTGAGATCGCGGCGTTCGATCCCGCGCTGGCCGATCGCCCGGCGTTGGTCGCGCTCAACAAGATCGACCTGATCGCCGCCGCCGAACTGAATAAGGCCGCGCGCAAGCTCCGCAAGCTCACCGGTCTCGAAGTATTCCCGATCTCGGCGGACAAGCGCGAAAATCTGGCGCCGCTGGTCGTGGCGATCGCGCGGATGCTTCATCGGATGGATCAACCGGCGGCATGTCCCAGCTGAACTACAAGGAGTCGACGGTCGCGCGTGCGCGGCGGATCGTGATCAAGGTCGGCAGCGCCGTCTTGTCCGACGTCGAAGGACTGCGCGTCGATGTGATCGAGCAGCTCGCGGCGCAGATCGAGTCGGCGGTGCGCGCCGGCCAGGAAGTCGTGATCGTCACGTCGGGCGCGGTGGCCGCGGGACGCGCGCGACTGTCGAAACTTCACGGCGCCACGATCGCGGCGCGGCAAGCCGCCGCCGCCACCGGGCAAATCGAGCTGATGTCGGCGTGGGCGCGCGCATTCGCGGTCCACGGCCGGACCGTGGCGCAGATTTTGCTCACCCATCAGGACCTGGCGGAACGCCGGCGCCGTCAGAATGCGAATCAAACCATTTCGGAATTACTCGGCGCGGGCGTGATTCCAATCGTCAACGAGAACGACACCGTCGCAGTCGAAGAAATTCGCCTCGGCGACAATGACGTGCTGTCGTCGCTGGTCGCCAGCCTCGTGCAGGCGCAGCTGCTGATTATTTTGAGCGACGTCGATGGCGTTCTGACCGCCGACCCTCGCGAGCGCAGCGACGCGCGGTTGATTTCCGTGATCAACGATCCGGAGGCCGAGATGCGCGGGCTGGTGGCCGAGAACGCGGGTCCGCTGGGGGTCGGCGGGATGGCGACCAAGTTGAAGGCGGCGCGGCAGGCGGCGCAGGCCGGAATCGCCGTGATCATCGCGCGCGGGCGCGAAGCCGGCGTCGTCACCGCCGCGCTGGATCCGGCGCGCCAGGCGGGCACGCTGATCGTGCCGGCCGGAGTGCGGCTCAAGAGCAGAAAACATTGGATCGCGTTCGCGCTGCGGCCGGCGGGCTCGATCGCGGTCGATAAGGGCGCGGCCGACGCGCTCTGCAACCGGGGACGTTCTCTGCTGCCCTCGGGCGTGCGCGAGGTTCGCGGAGACTTCGGCGGCGGCGATTGCGTCAGCCTGCTCGATCCCGACGGAGTCGAGTTCGGCCGCGGACTGGTGAACTATCCGGCGTCCGACGTGCTGAAAGTGGCCGGGCGGCGTTCGACTGAAATCCCGGCCCTGCTCGGCTACAAAGTGGCCGATGAGATTATCCATCGCGACAACTTCGTGCTCATCAAGGAGATCGCGTAGGCAAGGGGAGCGGAGGGGAACCACTTAATTGAATGTGAAACCCGCCGTGGGGTTCACACTTCCTTGGGCAGGGGTGACCCCTGCACCCGGTACTAAGAGAAGATGCGGGACTTCGTCCCTGTTAGAAGCATGGGGAGCGGAAGGTCCCCGGTTTATTTGAGTGGGTTCGGGATATATTCTCGAAGATGGATGAGTGTTGAAGCGGATACTGTTGCCGCGCTTGCGCGGGTGCGGGCGGCGGCGCCAGGGATGGCGCTGGCGACGACGGCGGAGAAAAACGATTTTCTACGCCGGTTGGCGGGCTCGATCCGCGGTTCACGCGCGGAAATTATCCGCGCCAACGCGATCGACCTCGAGCGCGCGCGCAAGAGCGGACGCGGCGGAGCGTTCGTCGAGCGGCTGACGCTCAACGACCAGCGAATCGAAGCGATGGCCGCGGGCGTGCTTCAAGTCGAGGCGCTCGACGATCCGGTCGGGACGGCGATCGAGAAGTGGACGCGGCCCAACGGGCTGACGATCGAAAAGCGCCGTGTGCCGATCGGCGTGATCGCGATGATTTACGAATCTCGCCCCAACGTAACGGTGGATGCGGCCGCGCTGACGCTGAAAGCCGGCAACGCGGTAGTGCTCCGGGGCGGCAGCGAGGCGCTCGCCACCAACGGATTTCTTTCGGGGTTGATCTCGCAAGCGTTGAGGGACGCCGGGCTGAATCCCGACGCGGCGACCTTTATCCGCGATCCGGATCGCGAAGTAATCCAGATAATGAAGCGCAGCCGCGACTTGATCGACCTGATAATCCCGCGCGGCGGCAAGTCGTTGAAGGCGGCGCTGGAAGGCTCGGCGATTGCGCTGGTGCCGCATTTTGACGGTATCTGCCACACCTACGTCGATTCCGCGGCCGATCTGAAGATGGCCGAGGAAATCTGCTTGAACGCGAAATGCTCGCGGCCGTCGGTCTGCAATTCGATGGAGAAGCTGCTGGTACATCGCGCCGTCGCGGAGAAATTTATCCCCGCGATCATTGCGCGCATGACGGCGGCCGGCGTCGAGATCCGCGGCGACGAGCGCACACGGAAAATCGTCCCCGCGGTGCGCGCGGCGACGGACGAAGATTGGGACGCGGAATATCTGGACCTGATACTGGCGGTCAAAGTGGTGGATTCGATTGACGAGGCGATCGCGTTTATCGCGCGTCACGGGTCTCATCTTGCGGACGCGATCGTCACCGGCGACGCGCAAGCGGCGGCGCGCTTTGAACGCGAGGTCGATTCGGCTACGGTTTACGTCAATGCGTCAACGCGTTTCACCGACGGTTTCGAATTCGGATTCGGCGCAGAGACTGGAATCTCGACCAATCGGCTGCACGCGCGCGGGCCGATGGGGCTCAACGAGTTGACCACGTACAAGTACGTCGTCGGCGGGACCGGACAAGTTCGCGCCTGAGCCGCGAAGCTGAAATCACATGCGGGTAGGATTGTTCGGCGGCACTTTCAATCCGATTCATCTCGGGCATCTGCGGGCGGCCGAGGAAGTTCGCGAGGCAATCCGGCTCGACCTGGTATATTTCATTCCGGTCGCGTCGCCGCCGCATAAGGCGAAGAGCGAATTGGCGCCCGCGGAGCATCGGCTCGCGATGGTTCGGCTGGCGACCAAGGGCAACCGGCATTTCATGGCGTCGGACGTGGAGATTCGGCGGGGCGGGCAATCGTACACGATCGACACGGTGCGCTACTACTTGGCGACGCTGCGCCAGCCGGCGACGCTGTACCTGCTGATGGGCGCGGATCAGTTTGCCGAGCTCGAATCGTGGAAGGAACCGGACGAACTGGCCCGCTTGTGCAACTTCGCCGTTCATACAAGGTTAACCGAAGGCGAGGCGGGTTCGCCGCGAATTTCAGTTGCCGCGCTCAAACGATTTGGCTACACTCAGGCAGACGATCACTACGTGCATTCGAGCGGACAAACGCTATCTTTCGTCGAAACCACGTTCCTCCCCATTTCAGCGACTGAAATTCGCGGCAAACTGCAACACGGTGAATCGATCAGGTACCTGGTGCCGATCGACGTCGTCGATTACATTCAATACCACGCGCTGTATTGAGGTTCGCTCTGCTTAAACTTTCGCGTTCATTCCAATCGAACCAGCCACCAGCGGCGAGCAAGTTGCCGCGTCGCGGACACATTTGTTGACCGCGCTGAAGAAGGCATACGCCGCCGCACAGGCGGCGCTGGAAAAAAAGGCCTACGACCTGGTGGTGCTCGAAGTCGAGCATCTGAAGCCGGTCGCGGATTATTTTCTGGTGGCGACCGGGCGCTCCGACGTGCAGGTGCAGGCGATCGCGCGCGGGATCGAGGACGCGATGGGCCAGGCGGGACAGCGGGCGCTGGCGGTCGAAGGGATGCATCATGCGCACTGGGTGGTGCTCGACTACGACGACGTGGTTATCCACCTGTTCTACGAACCGGCGCGGGAGTTCTACCGGCTCGAGACCAACTGGATCGACGCGCACGAGGTGAAGTTGCCGGAGCCGATTCGGACGCAGGCCGAGGGCTTGCGCATCCGGGCGCTGGGGTGAGAGCCGGCGCGCGCGCGGGGTTTAGTCAGACCTCGCGAATCACGTGCGAGATCCACACCAGGATGACCGCGCCGATGGTCGCGACGACGATCGCACCGAGCATGCCGTTGGGTCCCGGAATGCCGAGTGCGCTGAAGATCCATCCGCCGACGAGGCCGCCGAGCAGGCCGAGTACGAGATCGCCGAGCAATCCGAAGCCTGCGCCGCGGATCAGCTTACCGGCCAGCCATCCCGCGATTATTCCGACTATGATCCAAAAAAGCATCGTGGTTCCTCCTCGTTGCCGCGATAACGCCCGAACGACGGAGCGAGACCGCTACTTTTTCTGTTCCATCGGAACGCCGCAGCACTTGAGTTGTCCGGAGCCGCCCTTGGTGACGATAACCTGCGATTTGCAATTGGCGCAGACGTAAACTTTGCCGAGCTGATTTGCCATTCCTGAGTCCTGATCCTTTCGGATGATGTTTTCCTAAAACCTTGCGCCTGAAATTCACTCGCCTCTGAACAGCGGTTTACGCCTCTCCAGAAACGCGCGCACGCCTTCGGCGCGGTCGGCAGTCGTTTGTAGCAGGGCGTATAGATCTTCCTCAAGCCTTATGCCCTGCTCCAATGTCATGTCGTATCCCTTGAGCACGGCGTCCTTGACCAGCCGCGCGGCCAGCGGAGCGCGGCTCAGGATCGCCTCGGCGACGCGGCCGCTTAAGGCGGCGAGCTCGATCCGGCTGTCGGCGAGATAAGCGATGAGGCCAGTGCGCATCGCCTCGTCGGCTCCCAGAGGCGTCCCGGTGAGCATCATGCGCAGAGCGGTGCCGGCGCCGACGAGCCGCGGCAGTCGCTGGGTCGCGCCGAAGTGGGGCATCGCGCCGCGTTTCATCTGCGTGATCGCAAATCGAGCCGACGAAACGGCGGCCCGAATGTCGGCGGCCATGGCAAGTTCCAATCCTTCATCGAATGCGTCGCCGTTGATGATCGCAATGGTGGGCTTGGAGAGCACCGCGAGCGATTCGACCAGGCGCGGATCCACGCCGTCGTCGAAACCGGTGCAGAACACGGCGCCGGCGCCGGTGATAGCGAGCATGCGGGCGGCGTCGTCGTCCTCGACTTGCTCGATCAGCTCAAGCATCCGCACCGCCATCGCGGGCGTGAGCCGGGCGCGCGGGCCGGCGTAGCCAAGCGTCGCGCTGACGCATCCGCTGGCGAAGGCAACGTCGATCACGCCGGTGGCCGGGTGACGCGCGGCGCGAGTTCGGGTTCTTTTGGCGGGGCGCGGCGTCAGTCGTCTCCCGCGGGCGCGCGCAGGTCTTTGCGCAGGATTTTGCCGAGCGGATTTTTGGGCAGCGCGTCGATGAAGTCGATACGCTCGGGACGCTTGAAGCTGGCCAGGCGCGAGCGGCAGAACTCGGCGAGCTCCTGCTCGGTCACGGTCTTTCCCTTGCGCACGACGATAAAGGCCTTGACGGTCTGCCCCCACTCGACGGAGGGCACGCCGATAACGGCGCATTCATCGACGGCCGGATGGCTCATGAGCACGGTTTCGATTTCCGCGGGAGCGATATTTTCGCCGCCGCGGATAATCATGTCGTCCTTGCGGCCGGCGAAGAAGACGTAGCCGCCGCTGTCGAGCCATCCGAGATCGCCCGTGGCGCGCCATCCGTCGGGCATTTGCGCGTTGTCGTCGCGGCCGGCATAGCCCTTCATGATTCGCGGGGTGCGGATGATTATTTCGCCGACCTCGCCGGTGGGGAGGAAGTTGCCGTCCTCGTCGCGGACGCGAATCTCGACGTCGGGAAGCGGCAAGCCCACCGAATTGAGGCGTTTGAGTTTGAGTTCGATCTGCTCGGGCGTGCCCTCGATTCTATGATCGTCGGGGCCGAGCACGGTCAGTGATGAAGTTGTTTCGGTTTGTCCGTACGCGTTCACGAAGCCGACTTGTTTCGGAAAGACTTCGATCGCGCGGCGAATTACCTGCACCGGCATCGCCGCGCCGCCGTACGCGAGGTTGGTCAGGCTGGACAGATCGGAGTTCGCGAATGACGGCTCGTCGATGATCTGCTTCATCATCGTGGGCACGACGAAGGCATGCGTGACGCGCTCGCGCTGGACGAGATCGAGCCACGTGGGGGCGTCGAATTGCCGCATCACGATCAGCTTGCGGCCGGTCCAGATGTTGGTCATGTACGCGGTGGTTCCGGCGATGTGATAAAACGGCACGCACACCAGCGCGACGCCGCGATCGGTGCCGTCGGCCATCTCGACGTTGGCGGTCACGTACGCGGTGAAATCGCGAAACCGCAACTGCACACCCTTGGGCAGCGAGGTGGTGCCGCTGGTGTACATCAGGATCGATATATCCTCGTCTTCGACTTCAGCTTCGGATTCATCGGGGTCAGCCGTGGCGATCAGATCGGCGAGCCGCGGCATTCCGCGGGATCCGTCGCCGATCGCGACAATCCTGCTCGCGCTGAGCCGGGACTGAATTTTGCTTATCAGTTCGAGGTAGCGATCGCCGACGAGCAGCGCCTTCGCCTGCGCGGTGTTGATCATGTATTCGAGCTCGGCATCCTTGGCGCGATAGTTAAGCGGCAGGAATACGAGTCCGGCCTTGGCGGCAGCGTAGTAGCATTCGATATAGAGATCGGAATTGGTGTCGAGCAGGGCAACGACGTCGCCATGCGCCAAACCGAGCTGTTTGAAGACCGCGCACAGGCGCGCGACCTGGTCGTTCAGATCCGCGTAGGTAAGGCGTCGGGCGCCGAAGACCAGGATTTCCTGGTCGGGCACGATCGACGATGGGATCGTGACGAAGTTAACCGTGTTCACAGCGCGCGATTCCTCCAGCTGGATGCAAATCAAACATTTGCATTTTTTCCGCCGCGGACGGTCCCGGGGCGGCGGTCGATTTCGATCAGCGCGAGCCGCTGCCACAGCCGGCGTTCGAGCTCGAGTCCCTGTCGAAGCGGCAAATCGAGGCCTCCCCAGACCGCCAGCTTTAGTATCGTGGACCGCTCGCGCGCGACGCGTCCAAAGGCGCGGGCGAGCGCGAGAGCGCGGCGATCCAAATCCGCCAAGGGAACTACTTCGGCGACCAAACCTACAAGTAACGCGTTTTGGGCGTCAATCCAACGGCCGGTGAGGCAAAGATCGAGGGCGCGGCCCAGGCCGAGCCGGCGGGCGGCGGTTTGGGTGCCGGCGACGCCGGGAATCATGCCGGCGCCAGTCTCGGGCAGGCAAAGGCTGGTGTCGTCCGCGGCGATGGCGAGATCGCACAGCAGCGCAATCTCGAGTCCGCCGCCGACCGTGTAGCCGTGAATCGCCGCGATGGTCGGGACGGGCAGCGTGCGAAGCATCCCCCACACGTCGCGCCGAAAGCGGACCCATCGCGCGACGATCGGCGACGGCGCCATCCCGAACTCGGCAAGATCGCCGCCGGTCGAGAATGCCTGACCGGCGCCCCGCAACACCATCGCGCGGACATCGCGATCGTCGTGGATGGCGGCGAGGACCTCAAACAGATCGTCGCGCATCGCCATGTTGTAAGCGTTGAATTGATCGGGACGATTGAGCGTGACCCACGCGACGGGGCCGCGCTTGCTGTAGAGAACCGCGCTCGAGCCGCTCGACGACATCATCCGGAACGCAGCTCGGCGCTGTCGCTGCTGGCGATTGCGGGACGGCCGCGCTCGTAAACCACGCGGCCGCCGACGATTGTTATATCGACGGCGAGGTTCATCAGATCGGCGGGCTTGAGCGAGAACGGGTCGCGCGGCAACACGATGAGATCGGCAAGACGGTCGGGCTCGATGGCGCCGGCCTCGAGCCGTGCGAGGCGCGCAGCGTCGATCGTGAAAAGCGCGAAAGCCTCCTGCACGGGGAGCGCTTCGGCGGGTGCGAGCTCGACGCCGTCGAGGGTGGTGCGGGAAACCGCGGCCGCAATCGCCGCGAGCGGCTTGGCGGGTGTGACCGGGGCGTCGGTGGCGCCCACCAGATGAACACCCGCGGCCTTGAGACTTCGCGCGCGGTAGAGATGTGCGACCAGACCGGGCTCCGCGGTGTACTTGGGACCGCGAAAGTGGATGAAGCCGGGGTTGGTGACGACCCACACGCCGAGCGCCATGAGCCGGTCTATGTAGCCAGGATTAATCAGCCCGCCGTGCTCGATGCGAAACCGCGGGACGGCGCGTTCGCCGGCGAAACCCGCCCGGGCGGCTTCGATCGCGCCGAGCGCCTCTTCAAGCTCTTCGATTTCGGTCGCATGAAAAGCGCAATCGAGTCCGCGCTCAAGCGCGTGGAGCACGGGGCGCGCGAGGACGGCAGAATCGTACCGATAGCCGGGCATGAACTTGACCCCGGCCAACCCGATTCGCGCGGCACGGGCAAGTTGTTCGCATCGATCGACGGCGTCGAGATGATTCCCGCCGATCATCACGCCGACGCGCTGGCATATCGCGCCCGAATCCGCCAGCTTGGCGAACAGTTCGACTTCGACCGGACCGTTGCGGGTGGTTGCGTCGGTGAACGTCGTCACTCCCGCGGCGGCCAGTTCGCGGCTCATGATGCGCGCGCGCGATTCCGATTCCGCGCCCGTCACGGGCGGCAGATGATTCGACAGCCAGGTTTCCATCCCGACTACGAGGCCGGTGAGCTTGCCGGCGGCGTCGCGAATCATGTTGGCGCCCGGCGGCGGAGTGAAGCCGGGAGCTTCAAGGCCCAGCAGCGCGATCGCGCGGGAGTTGAGCCAGGTCGCGTGCAACGTCTGATGGCGCAAGCGCAGCGGATTCTTGGGCAGCGACTGATCGAGTTCGGCGCGCGTGGGCCCGCGCTTTTCGAGCATCAGCGCTTCGTCGCATCCGAACGCGCGCAGCCAGTTGCCGGGCGGAGTCTTGCCGGCGGCGAGCCGCAGATCGCCCAGCAGATCGCCAACCGCCCGGCATCGCTGCACCGAGATTCCGGTGGCGGCGGCGGCAGCTTGAAGGAAATGGAGGTGCGAATCGATGAAGCCGGGAGCGACGGCGCGGCCCGCGAGCTTGATCAGATGAGTTCGCGGACCGACCAGCGGCTTTAGTTCCGCAAACGGACCGTGCGCGGTGATCAGCCCGCCAGAGATGGCAACCGAGTCGCTGCCGGGGTGACCAAGGACGAGACCCTTGTGAAGAACCAGGTCGGCTTTCCCAGGCACGACTACCACTTTGGAACGTATGCCTTCGTCGCCTGCGACCGAGCGCGGCGGCGTCTGGAGATCCTAGTCGGAACTTGGAAGCGGTTTGGCTTCCTTAATCTTCATCTCAACCTCGCAGCACTCGAGGCCGCCGGGGCCTGCCTTGTTGCAGAGCACCTCGGTGCCGCACTTTTCGCACATGTAACGCTTACCGAGCACGTTCGCCATCTTAATCCACTCCTTGAACCGGGGCCGCGCCGGCCCGCATGATAAACCTGAAGTATCGCTTCAACTCTTCAACTCTGCGCGAACGGCAAATCAGCCACGATCGCGGCGCCGTCCCCGCCAATCTTCAACTCGACCCCGGGCGTCCATGCGCTGTGATGCAAAATCGCAAGCCCGATCGCGCCAAATCGTGGCGAGCGCACCGCACTGGTCACACGGCCGACTTCCATCCCGGCCAGGCTGATGACCGCGCCGACGGCCGGCACCTGCGCACTACTAAACTTAAGTCCGAACATCCGTTTTTTCAAACCGCCGCGCGCCGTCGCCCGCTCGATAGTTTCCTGCCCGAGGTAGCATCCCTTGCTGAACGAGATTGCACGATTGAGCCGCGCCTCGAGCGCGATCGTCTTGTCAGTGGTATCGACCCCGATGCGTGCGATGCCGTTCTCAACGCGAATAGTTTCGAGCAGGCACGAATCGACGCGGCGCGAACGCGGCGCTTTCGCAAGTATGTCGGCGATGGTCGAATCAATCGAATCGCGCGAAGCGATTACAGATACAGCGGCTCCGCCGTAGCGGGGCAGGTTGCCGATCAGCGACTTGCCGGCTTCGATGAAGCGCCAAGGGGCAATCGACGCCGCGGCTTGAGCAGCGCAGGCCGCGTCGAGGGCGGCAGGTCCCTCGACGTCGATCAGGGCAATCTCGCCGGCGTCTTCGAATTCGACATCGTCGGCAACCAGCAGGCGCTCGAGATGCGCCCTCGTGCGCGTCCACGCATCGGAGTCGATATCGAGCATGAGCGCATCGCCGGTCATCCAGATGAACGCATCGGCGACCACGTGCGCGTGCTCGGTCAGAAACAGCGCGGGCAGGATGGAACCGGGTTTGGCGCCCTTTACGTCGGCGCTGCACATGCCGTGGAAGAACGAGGCTCGATCGTCGCCGGTCACGCGCACGACGATTCGGCCGTCGAGGACGAGCACGCCCGCCGCGCTTATGACCGCATCGTAAGCGGAGTCGAAGGCGGCCGCGGCGGTTGCGGGCGCGGCTGGACGATCGGATGTTTCGAGATGTGCCACGACAGAATCAAGATAGCAGGGGTGACCTCTGCACCCAATATTAAGGCCGCGCTCCGTTGTCGTGCGCGGAGTTGTTCTTTTTGGGTAGGTTTACGCGTGCGAATTTGAATATAATCCGGTGCATCCGGAGGAGCGAAAATATGGGCGCATTTATCCTCGGTTTGATTATCGGTGCCGGCGGCGCTCTCGTGCTCTTCATCTACGACGAGGGCGATATATTCTTGAAGCTCTCCCGTCGGATCAAACAAACGGCAGAGCGCTACCGGCAATCGCCGTAGCGGCTCGGGTCGAGTTGCGTGATGGTTTTCGTTGCGCATAAGAGCGGCGTGCGCCGGGCGCGCATCGGGTGCCTCTCTGGGCGGATGTGGACGACGATCGCGGTGCTCGTTTTCGTTTTCAGTTCCGTTGCGATCGGGATCGGGCCGCGGCAATCCTTAGCCGACGACGTGCAAGCGCAAGCGCTGGAGCTGAGCGACCATGCGTTCGCGATGCTCAATGCAATAAATGCGGCATCCACCAGGGCCGGTCCGATACTGGCTCCGGCCGCCAGCCTGGCCGGCGATGCTCAAACGCTATCGACCGCTCTGGGCGCGCATGACAACGCCGCCGCGAGCGTCGCGATGGCGGCAGTGATGAGCGATCGCGACAAAATAGAAGCCGCCGCGAAGATTCCCGGAGGACAGTATCCGGAGGATTGGACATTCATCAGGGAAAAGATCGCGGCCCTCGAAAAGCAGGTGCCCGCATCGAAGGGATCGGGATCGATCGCGCGGAGCGACGCGTCTGCGCCACCTGCGTCGGGCCCACCGCCGCCGGCCGGAGAAAAAATGCCGGATGCGCCGAAGATTGCGATCGCATCGCGGGTCTTCACGGCCGGAACGGTGCGAGTGAAAGGCTACCTGGAGGGCACCGATCTCAAGTCGGCGGGAATTTACGACGGCGACACGAAGAGCAGAGATATCGACGTCGCCAGTGTGCCCGGCGAGCAGCGGCTCAACTTCGAGTTCTCGATCGAGCAGCCTTCTCAGTCGCAGTCGATTCGCGTGACCGACTCTTACGGGCGCGAAGCACGGGCGATGGTTGAGCCGGACCCGGCGGGAGTCGGCGCGATGCGCGGGAGCGAGGAACTGATTGAAGTCGATCCCGGTGCGGCGGCCTCGCCGGGCGAGGCGGGTCCATTGGCAGAAAGTCCACTGGCGTCAGCGGGTCCCGCAGTGAGTAACAACACGGTCGAGATTGCGCGCCCCGGCGATGCCCTCTCGCCGTCGCAGCGTCATATAGACGCAGCCTCGTCGCTGGGGGCATTGACCAACGTGCGGATCAACGTGGTCGATGCCGAAGCGGTAATGTCCGCGCCGGGGATGGTGGAAGTAGCGGGGCAGATCGCGGGGCTTGGCGTCCGCCGCGCCGGCATTTACGTCAATGGCCGGCTGGCCAGGCCGATAGCGATAAGCTCCGGCGGCATCAGCATCTTCAACCTGACCTTTCCGATGCCGTCGGGCAGCGTGGCGACGATTCGCGCGTACGGCAACGGCAACGATTTCGTGGAAGTGTCGGTGGACGCGGCCGGTGCAGTCCCGGGGATGACGGTGTATAGCAATCCCCCGATATACGCGCCGTACGGAGCTTACCCGGCGTATCCGCCGTACTACGGGGCCAATCCATACGCCTACGCCAATCCGTATGCGCCGGGCTACAATCCGTATGCGACCAATCCGTACCCGTATGGATACCCGCCGCCATCCGGCACGCCTCCTGCGCCGAATATCCCCTGGTACAAGAGACTGATCCCCTAGCAGGGTGTTGATTAAAGGGTGAATTTAGAAAATTCGTCTCCGATCGCGAAGCATAGGAGCGTCTTGAGATCATAGGAGATCAGTAAGTACGTAGCCAAATCCGTCAGTTTGTATTTTTCAACACCCTGCTAGTGTTTTAGTGCGCCGCGCGCTCGATGGTTCCCGCCAACTTGCTGCGCGCTCCGGGCTTGCGTAGAATTCCCTTCTTAACCTTCGTTCTTTATCGAGAGTGTCCACACAATGCTGATTCAAGCGACGCAACTGCGCCCGGGTATGATTGTCGAATACAACAATGACCTGTACCGGATCATGACGATCACGCACATCACGCCGGGCAACTGGCGCGGGATGGTGCAGACCAAGCTGCGCAACGTGAAGACCGGCTCGCAAACCGAGAACCGTTTCCGCTCGGAAGATCGCGTCGAGCGGGTCATCCTGAGCCAGAACAAGATGCAGTTCCTCTACCAGGACGGCGACGATTTCCATTTCATGAACACCGAGAACTACGAGCAGATCACGATTCCCAAGGAGCTGATCGAGGACGTGGTGGGATTTCTGACCCCGAACCTCGAGGTCGAAGTCGAGTTCTTTGAGACGACGCCGCTCAACGTCCGGCTTCCGAAAACGGTCGCGCTCAAGGTGGTGCGGACCGATCCGGGAATGAAGACTGCGGCGGTGAGCAATACGCTCAAGCCGGCGACGCTCGAGACCGGAATGACAATCCAGGTGCCGCATTTCGTCGCCGAGGGCGACACGATCACGATCAACACCGAAACCGGCGAGTACCTGTCACGCTCGAAGTAGCGCGCGCGAGCCGAAAGTTGATTAGCGCGCGCCAGACGGATCGACATGCCGGGCGCGATCGCAAGGCCGCAACCGACCGCGCACAGCCGCATCCGATACGGTTCGGGCCGAACCTCTACATTGCGCATACGCAGCCGGGATTCGAGGGGATCGCGGCGGGGGAAATAGCAGGACGAATCCAGGGCGCCCGCGAGATCGCGCGGCGAGTGGTGCCCGATCGCGCCGGGATGGTGATTTTTTTCGCGCCGGCCGCCGGGAAACTGGGCGCGATCCGGACGGCTGAGGATTTGTTCGGGCTGGCCGGTTACCGGGCTGGCGTTGGGCCGGAGAGCGCGGCGCTGGTCAAAATCCGCACCGCGGCGCGCGAAGCCCCGCTGGTTGAGGCGGCGATTGCGGCACGGGTCAAGGTCTCGCCGGGGACGCGCGCGGGCCGCAGGCTCAAGTTCCGCGTGATCGCCAGGATGGCGGGTGAGCACGAATTTCGGCGCGTCGATTTTCAACGCGCGGTCGAGCGCGGGATTCTCGAGCGCGGCGATCACACCTGGCGGCTGGAAGAAGAGGACGCCGACGTCGAGTTCTGGGCGACGATGATCGACGCGGAGTTCTTTCTGACGGTGAGGCTCAGCGACGACCGGATGCGCCATCGCGAGTACAAGGCGGCGCATCGCCTGGCCTCTTTGCGCGCGTCGAGTGCGGCTGCGCTGGCACGGCTGTCGGAGCCGTGCGAGGACGACGTCGTGCTCGATCCATTTTGCGGCGCGGGAACGATTCTGATCGAGCGGGCCCATCTGGGGCGCTACGCGATGCTGCTGGGCAGCGATCGCGATCATGCCGCGATTGCGGCGGCGCGGATCAATGTCGGCGCGCGTTACAAGCCAATCCAGCTCGAGAACTGGGACGCGGGCGCAATCCCGCTCGGCGACGCGAGCGTAAATAAAATCGTCACCAACCTGCCGTGGGGATTGCGCTATGGATCGCACGGCGAGAATCGAAAACTCTACCCGCTGTGGATCCGGGAGTTCACCCGCGTGCTCAAGAGCGGCGGCGTGATGGTGATGCTGACGGCGGAGTGGCGGCTGATGCGCGAGCTCGAGCGCAGCCGCAAGATCGCACCAAGCAGGATTGTCCGCGTGTCGGTGCTCGGCAGGCCGGCGGCAATTTACGTGTGCCGCAAGGCATAGACGCGCTACCTGACCGGGGAAAAGAAGGCGAGAACCGCGTATAAGATCCCGCGCGGCTCGCTGCCATCGATGGGCACAATATACGCCATCGGCGGCGGCACAAGTCCCAGTCCCTGCGCTGTCGATCCCGCCAATCGCACACCCGCGTAAATGAATGACGATGAATCGGGCGACCAGATGGTGTGCGACACGGCGAGTTGGTCGAAGTAACGATAGGCGGCCGCTTCGTCGGGCGTCGCGATAAAGTTGCCCAGCGCTTTTTCGGCGCCGGTCTTAACGTCGACGACGTTCCAGGTGTAATACGGTTTTTCTTCGGGGACGCCGATGTACGCCAGATGCCGCGAGTCGGGCGCGAAGAAAAATGCGGCGATGTCGTTCTTGGTCAACCATTTCGAATTCGCGCTGGCGATGTCGACCAGCTTGATCCCGTGATAGGTGGGATTCTCCGGCATGATCGCCGTCGAGTAGGCCAGATGCGCCGAGTCGGGCGCCCACACGAAACTGTTCTCGCCGACCGGCAAACTCACGACGGAGCGCGGATGACCAGCGTCGGCGTCCGCCACCACGATGTTCGATTCGGCGTGGTAGTTCGCGATGTACGCGAGATGCTTGCCGTCAGGCGACCAGGCCGGCGTCTTGAACGGCGTGCGTCCCCTCGAGAGCACCTTGACGATGTTCTGGCTGGTGGGCGTCACGCTCATCAGCGAAACCTGTTCGGTGCGATCCGAGTCGAGGGCCAGCGTATGCAACGCGACCTCGTCGGGCCGCGCGCCCCAATCGAAGTACAGAGGCATCCCGGTGGTGACGATTCTGACCGGCGTCGATTCCTTGACCTCGGCCAACAGCAGGCTGAGTCCGCGCGGGTCACCGAGCAGAAACGAAAGATGCTGCGCGTCGGGCAGCCAGGCCAGGTACACGATGCGCTCGGTGCGGCTTTCAAAGATTTGCGTCCGCTGGCTCCGCGCGAGATCGTAAACCCATACCGTGAACGAGTTGTCAGCTGGCTTGTGAGTCTCGGACGAATATGCCAGGCGCTTGCCGTCGGGCGAGAACGTCGGCCATCCGTACGTGGTCATGCTGGTGGGGCGCGCCTCAACCACAGGGTCGGCGACCGGCACGATAGCGTCGTCGTGCCGGACCTGAATCGCTGCCGCCTTGCACGTGATGCATTTCGGCTCCGAACATTTGGTATCGCAGTAGTAGACGTTGGAATCAGTTCCTACGAAAGTGATCGCACCCGGCGGGGGCGCGCCGTGGGCAATCGTCGCGAGGGCGAATTGTAAAATGACGGCCGCGGCTGCAGAAATTCGCAAGCACGCGCGGACGGAGCGCATCAATGATGTCGTCATCGCGTCTAGAATTGCGCCTGCGGGGGCGCCAAGGCAAGAACGATCCAGCGCGGGAACCCACCTGCAGCCGGGCGCGGCGGCGGGCGATCGCGATGTGTTGACACGACGGCGGGCAATCGCGCAAAGTTGATAACATGCGTCGAGTTGGAATAATTTTCTGCGCCGCGCTTTTTGTTGTGCTGCCCGCAATTTCGCACGCGCAGTACAACGACACCGATCTGCAGAATCCCAAGGAATATCACGACGAGGATTCGCAGCCGCTGGCGCTCATGGCCGACCTGCTCTATCCCATTGGGTACGCGGCCGAATGGCTGGTGGCGCGTCCGATGCATTACGTGGCCAACGACAGTCCGGTGGCGCCGGTTTTCCGGCCGGTGGGCGGCAATGACAGGACGCCACCGCCGCCGGTTCCCATTATTCCGGACAACACGATGGAGGCGGCGGCGGCGCCCACGACAGCGCAGGATTGGTCTCCAACCAGGTCGCCGGTCACGACGAATGCAACGGTGATTAGGCAGGCAGCACCGCCATCCGCGGCGTCCTCGAGCAGCCAGCCGGTTCTTCACTGAATTTTCGCGTCTCGCTGTGAAACATCGTCATTGACGCAATCTTGCGGAGCGTTCGGGGGCTATCTCCCTCCTTGAATGTTGCGTATCTTTGGGAAACAGAATTTTTTCTAACTCGGATACGTCGAATCTAGCGTGGATGAGCTGATAACAGGCTTGTCCCGAGCTGGGAGGTAGCGTCACTTAGATGGCGGTTGCACTCAAAGAGAAGGCTCCGACCGATCCCGCCGAACTCAAGAAGTGGCGCGAGGACGAGCAGGCGAAAGAGCGGGCGAAGCGGGACAAGGAAAAGTCCGAGCTCGGCACATTGTGGAGCCGGCGCGATTTTCTGGGCGTGCTCGGATGGGCGGGGTTCGGTGCATTCGCGCTGGTCGGTCTGCTCGCGGCGGTTCGCTCGGCCTTTCCGCGCGTGCTCTTTCTGCCGCCATCGAAATTCAAGGCCGGCCTGCCCGACGATTACGTGGTTGGCGAAGTGAGCGAAAAGTACAAGCAGGATTTCCGCACCTGGATCATTCGCACCAAGGCCGGTTTCTACGCGATCTTCGCCAAGTGCACCCATCTGGGATGCACGCCGCGATGGTTGAATACCGAGCAGAAGTTCAAATGTCCGTGCCACGGCTCGGGCTATTACATCAGCGGTCTCAACTTCGAAGGGCCGGCGCCGCGTCCGATGGATCGATTCAAGATTTATGTTGGCGACGATGGACAGCTGGTGGTCGATAAGTCGGTCGTGTACACGATGGAACCCGGCGTCGATCCTAACGAGCAGTACCCCGACAGCATCTTGAAGCTCGCCTGATAGAGGCTTAGAGTCAGGCGCGGCGGACGCAGCTCGATTAAGAGCCGCGTCCGTTTTTTATTATTTTATTTTTTCACGGGGAGTAAATTTTTCGCTATGTCAATAATCAAAGCCGGTAACATCAACCTCAACTACGAAACTTCCGGCGACGGCGAGCCGTTGCTGCTTATCATGGGATTTGGGATGTCGGGCGCCGCGTGGATTCCGTCGCTGCCGTTCTTCAGCGGTTTCAAGTGCATCTATTTTGACAATCGCGGAACAGGACTCAGTGACAAGCCCGAGGGCATCTACACCGTCGAGGGCATGGCCGATGACGCGAGCAACCTGATGCGGGCGCTCGGAATCGCAAAAGCAAAAGTGTTCGGAGTATCGATGGGCGGGATGATCGCGCAGGAGCTCACGCTCAGGCATCCCGAGCAGGTCGCCAAGGTGGTGCTGGGATGCACGATGGCGGGAGGGCCAACCGCGAAGATGGCGGCGCCGGAGATCCTCGATAGGCTAATGACGGCGAGCAGGATCATGGCGACCGATCCGGAGAAGGGCTTCGACATCCTGCTGCCAGCGCTCATGCCGGTGGAATTCGCCGCCGAGCATCCCGAGATCAAAGAGATGCTGGTCGCGGGCGCGAAGATGATGCCATCTACGCCGGCTCAGACCGCGGACCGCGCACTGGCGGGCATCTTGCAGTTCAACGCGTACGATCGGCTGGCGCAAATCAAGTGCCCGGTGCTGATTGTGCACGGTGACAAGGACGTGCTGGTGCTGCCCGAGAACGCCAACGTCATCAAGAGCAGAATCCCGCAGGCTGAGTTGTACATGATCGCGGGCGCGGGACACGCATTTCAGTTGGCAGATCCGATCGGGATTCACCAGAAAATCGTCGATTGGCTGAGGATCTGAGACGGATCGAGAAGTTGGCCGTCAGTCTCGTTGTCGCGACAATCGTGCAACGCGGAGATCGGATTTAATGGTGGTGCGCATAAGCCTGGTGCTCTTCAGGCGTCTCCTGCGCAACCCATTCCGGGTGGTGCTGATGAACCCACTCATGATGGTTACTGATCCACCAGTATCGATCGTGCCAGACGTGAGAATCGTCGTAGTCCCCTAACACCACTGTCCCTCGCGGGGGCCCGTAATAGTCAGGTCCGGAATAAAAGCAGGCCTGGAACGTGAGCGTCCCGAACAGCAACATCGCTACCAGGATCAGAAATGATCTACTTTTCATTTCGGCCGACTCCCTCATCAAAATATATACCACAGCTCCGGCAGACCGCGACGCGCGAATGCTATTGCGCGCCAGCCTGCTCTTCTGCGAAGGGCGGAGTGCTCAGCGAGAACTCGAAATGGATCGACAGATCTTTCCGATGCTCCTAGACCTGAATCAGTACACCGTTGTGGATTAAAAAACTCAGCACATTGGCGCCAAGGCGTTGTGACTCCTGGTCCGGGTTCTGTTCGCGAAACTCACGAATCTTTTTGGCGTAATGGGCGCGCCATTTTGTGCTGATTACCCGCTCACCGTCCAACTTCCGAACCCGGAAGCATCGCCCGATAATCGTATCGGGATCCTCGCCCAGGAATTCGCAGAATCGCGCGAGCGCTTGCAGCTTCTCGGGCTCTTCGGCAATCGGGTCGCCGCCCCACTGATCGCTTAAATCGCGCCGCCACGTCCTGACTGACTCGTACCCTTCGATCGTCTGCTCGGTCATCATCTCTATTCCGGAAGGTTATTCCTGCGCCATGGGTCGCTTGGGATCGAATAAGCGAATCGACCGCCCTGAACCAATCGACTCCTCTACTATTGGATCGCGCATCGGCTACCTCGAGAAAATGTGAACCGACATCGCCGCGGCATCGCGTCCCAGAAAGCCGCCACCGTTTTCAGTGAGTCCTACCCGCGCGCCATTCACCTGCCGCGTGCCGCATCGCCCGCGCAGCTGATCGACGACTTCTACAATCTGCGCGATTCCAGTGGCGCCGATAGGATGGCCCTTCGACAGGAGCCCCCCGCTGGGATTGACGACGTGGGCTCCGCCGAGATCCATCGCGCCGCTCGCGAGGAACTTGGGACCCTCGCCCCGGTCGCAGAGTCCAAGTTCCTCACATGAGATAAGTTCCGCCGGCGCAGCGGCGTCGTGGACCTCGAGCACGTCGATGTCTGACGGCCCGACGCCGGCGACTTCGTAAGCGCGCTTGGCCACGCGCTCGAGCGCGGTGGGTTCGTCGGCGGCGCGATCGCGCCCTGAAAAGATTATCGACGCGCGCACCTCGACCGGCGTCACGATACCAAGTCGGCGCGCATACTTCTCCGACATGAGCACTGCCGCGGCTGCACCGTCTCCGATCGGCGAACACATCAATACGGTCAACGGCGGCGAGACCTCGCGCGCGGCCAGGACCTGCTCGCGCGTGACGCGATCGTGGAACTGCGCCTTGGGATTCAGGGCGCCAAAGGCGTGACTCTTCACGGCGATATCGGCAAAGGTGTTGGCAGTCGCACCGCTGATCTTCATGTATTCGCGCGTGGAGGCTGCGTAGATATCCATGAAGAACGATTTCTTTTCGCCTCCACCCTCGATTTCCGGTTTCTTGTCGCCGGAGTCCATCCGGGCCTTGAGTTCGCGAAGTTGCTCCAGATCCACGGCGGTGCCGATCGCCCTGAAGGTGAGAGCCTTATCGGGATGGGTCATCTTCTCCGCGCCGACGGCGAGCGTTACGTCGTAGAGTCCCGATTGAATCGCCATCCACGCCAGATGGAATGCGGACGAAGCGGACGCACACGCGTTTTCCACGTTGAACAGCGGGACGCCAAGGACTCCGGTGTTCCGCAGCGCAACCTGTCCACGGATCATTTCCTGGCCGGTGATCAATCCGGCAATCGCATTGGAAAAGAAAACCGCCTCGACATCCTTCGGCGCGATGGCGGCGTCCTTGAGGGCGTCGCCCACCGCTTCTTCGGCCAGCGAGCGGACGCCGCGATCCGAATACTTGCCGAAGCGCGTCATCCCGACGCCGGCTACTGTCACACGTTCTCTGTTTGGCATGCTGATTCCTCCCTGTCAGGCGCGGGTAATGTTGATACCCGCGTTCTCTCGATCGATCGGTCCCTTAAGACGCGCTACGTTGATTCCTCTGCGATCCCGACCCGGCGTTACTGCGCCATCGGATGTCCCGGCACGCCGTCGCGACTCAGAATGTGGCGCGCACCCGCCAGGCTCAGGACATCGTTGGTGCCGTCCTCAATCAACGAGGCGCGTGCGTCGCGGAAGAGTTTTTCGATTCCGTACTCCTTGCTGAGGCCATTGCCGCCGAAAACCTGGAGTGCGTCACTCGTGACCTCGAACGATGTCTGTGTGCAGAACGTCTTGGCCGCGATCGCGTGCTCCAGTGATGGAGTCGTCGCGGTCTGGTTGTAGATCATCACGGCCCGTGACAGCGCCCGGCATGCCTCAACCTTGGTGAACATCTCGAACAAGCGCTTCTGGACGAGTTGATGCTCGCAGATCGGCTGCCCGCCCTGGACGCGCTCCTTCGAGTAGTCGAGCGCTTCCTCGTAAGCGGCGCGTGCGACGCCGGTGAACGCAGCCGCCATGGCAGAGTTGGCAAATGTGAGAGTCCGTTCGAGTTCGAGCTCGTAGCCCTCGCTCTTTGTCAGCATCCATTTGCGCGGAATCCGCACATTGTCAAAATAAATTTCACCTTGATTGAGCGCGCGTTGGCCGAGCTTGTTGAGCGGCTTGCCCTTTGACACGCCCGGCAGGTTGAGCGGGACGAAAGCGATACCTCCGCCAGCCATGCCGGACTTGGGCTCGGTCGTCAGATAAAGCGCCGCGTGGGTCGCGATCGTCCCGTTCGAGACCCACGCCGCCTTCTGTCCATTGATCACGTATGAGTCGCCATCGGCGCGCGCGACGACCTGACCGGTCACGCGCGGATTGTGGAACTGGGGCGTACCCGGCACCAGTTCATCGGAGCCGTGCTGAGGCTCAGTGATCGCCCAGCATCCGATCAGACTACCGTCGCGATCGGCGACATAGGGCTTAACGAACTTTTCGTAAAGCTCTGGATTGCCGCTTGCTGCGGCGGCAGAAAACGGGAAACTCGTGGCCAGAAGGCTTATCGCCAGATCAACCGCGCCCCAGGAGATCTCCTCGATCAGCACATGCATTCCGAGCCCACGCAGTCCCATGCCGCCCATTTCCGTGGGAATGCCGGCGACGTGGTATCCCAACTGGTATGCCTGTTTGAAAACGCTTCGCAGCGGCGAATCGAGCGCGATCACGTCGCGCGGATCGGTCATCCGGTCGAGCCTCACCGCAGCCGGGCGAAGGACGTCCTTGGCGAAGCGATGAACGCCTTCTTTGACGGACTCGATAACTTTAGGGAGTCCGACGTTTAGCTCGCGGTAGATGTCCATTCCGTGTTCCTCGACGGCCGTACTGAATGGGATGGTGAAGGCGTAGCATAGGTTGTGCCCGAAATGAACGATCGTACAGTGCTGAGTTTTCACTCTTCGAGATGTATCCGATCGCCGCAATGATTCTTTTCGGGACAACTCGAGTGGCGCTGCGCGTCTAGGCGAATAGGCGTCGCGGGTCTATAAGCTAAATGAAAGGAAGTCGCACGGTGCTTGTCTGTGTGAAAGCGCAGACTGCGCTTCAAATCGCACGACGATCGACGGCGCGCCAACATCCTACACCCCTGCGCAGAGGGAGATTCACCAATGGCAAAAATTGATGGCGGCGAGATGCTGGTAAGGACGCTCGAGCAAGAGGGCGTACGCGAGATTTTCACGCTCCACGGCGGCCATCTCGATGCGATTTACGCGGCCTGCGGTGCACACGGCCTGCGCGTGATCGATACTCGTCACGAGCAGGCAGCGGCGCATATGGCTGACGGATGGGCGCGCACGACGGGGCGTCCGGGCGTCGCGATCGTGACTGCGGGGCCAGGAGTCACAGACGCGGTCACTGGAGTAGCCAACGCTTTCATGGACTCGATTCCAATGATTTTGATCGGCGGGCGAAGTCCCCTTGCCGACGATGACAAGCTGCCGCTGCAAGCGGTCGATCAGATGGGCATCCTGCGGCCAATCACCAAATGGGCGCGCAGTGTCACGCACACCGAGCGGATTCCAGAATACCTGGCGGCCGCTTTTCGCCATGCGGTTTCAGGCCGCCCCGGGCCGGTCTTCCTGGAGCTGCCGATTGACGTGCTCTTCGCACGCGTTGATGAAGAACGAGTCGAGTTTCCCAAAGATTATCGTTCGAAAGAGCCGGCGGGTCCGGGCAGAGCCGCGCTCGTGCAGGCGCTCAACTGGCTTCGCGAGGCCAAGCGTCCTGCGATCCTTGCCGGCGGCGGAGTATGGTTCGCGCAGGCCGCAGCAGAGTTGACGCGCTTTGCCGAGCTTACCAACACCCCGGTGATGACCAACGCCAAGGCGCGCGGCTCGATCTCCGAGGAGCATCCGCTATGCTTCGGAGGCTTCGGCGCGATTCATCCTGCGATCCATGCGAACAGCGGCGGCGGCGCCGACCTCGTAATTCTGCTTGGTACGCGGATTGGGTTGTTCACAGGCGGGCGCAACTCGGTGATTCCTGGCAGCGCACGCGTAATTCAGGTTGATATCGAGCCCGAGGAGATCGGGCGCAACCGGAATATTGAGCTCGGCATCGTTTCCGACTGCGGCGAATTCCTCCGCCAGGCCTGCGAAGCGGCGAAGAACGAAAAATTCGACCCTCACGCGGAATGGCTCGAGCGGTTGAGCGCAATCCGCTATGCAATGCGCCATCGCTTCGACGATGCGCTCAAAGACGGGCCCGGCCCGATTCATCCGGCGCGGATGGTACACGAGATCGCGAAGACCCTGAGTCCCGACGCGATCGTGGTCGCCGACGGTGGCGAGACCGCCTCATGGATGTCAAATGCGTGGACGGCACGCCATCCGGGACGATTCCTGTCGCATGGTTATCTCGGATGCCTGGGAACCGGCCTGCCGTTCGCGCTCGCGTGCAAGGCGGCGCACCCAGACAAGCAGGTTTTCTGCATCGTCGGCGACGGATCGGCGGGGCTCAATTTCTCGGAATTTCATACCGCCGCCAAGAACAACCTGCCCATCGCCGTCGTAATCAACAATGACCAGCAATGGGGGATGTCTAAGCATGGGCAGGAGCTGATGTGGGGAAAAGGCCGCAGCATGGCCACCGACCTCGGCATGGTGCATTACGAACGCGCCGCCGAGGGTCTCGGCGCACAGGGCGAACTTGTCGAGCGCGCGGCGGATATCGCGCCGGCGCTCAAGCGGGCGCTCTCTTCGGGACGGCCTGCTTGCATCAACATCGTCACGGACCGCGACGTGATCGAGCCGGGCACTCTTGCGATGTACAGCGCCGGCCTTGCTGGACCCGCGAAGGAGAAACCCAAGCCCGATGCTGGCAGCGAAAGCGAAACTACGCTGCCATATTACGGTAGGCGCAAGCTGGATTGAAGAGATTGCGCCGCGCGCCCGTGATCGAGCCAGGCGCCCGATTGAAGATAAGCCTCGGCCGCATCGACTAGGCTGACCTATCCGTCACCATTCGCCAACGCTCGCGGCGGTGCGATGATGAAATCATGGTGAGATGGCGCGTGCTCGCCGACGCGGTTGTGATGATCCATGCGGCCTATGTCGTGTTTGTCGTTTTCGGCTTGGCCGCAATCCTAATTGGTGTGGCGCTTGAGTGGGAGTGGGTGAGGGGATTCTGTTTTCGCCTCTCGCACCTTGTGGCGATTGTATTGGTTTGCCTCGAAGCGATTTTGGGCGTGATGTGTCCGTTGACCACGCTCGAGGACTCGTTGCGTGCGAGAGCAGGACAGGCGCGCTACCCAGGCGACTTCATCGGTTACTGGACACACCACCTGATCTTCTACAACGCATCACCGTGGATATTCACTGCGCTTTACGCCGCCTTTACAATCCTGGTGGCGGCGACCTTCTGGCTGGCGCCGCCCAAATGGCCGTGCCGGAGTGCGCACTCGCCGCGGCGCTCTCAGGCCTGAAAAATCAAACTCAATTGGAGTTCTGCCGGAGACTTAGGGTAGCTCCCGGCTCGCGCTTGGCCCGATCGTTCGCTATGTGGAGCGGATGCTGTCTCAGGAAGTCCAGCATCCACTCGTTCCATTGAGTCGGCCACCGCATGTGACGAGCCAGGCCGCGGAAACTTGCGACGGTCCCGATTTGGCCATCCGCCATCTCATCGGTACCGCATGAGTCGTCGCACGAAGGTACCCGCAGTCCCGACGAATCGATGATGACGTCCTCGACGTTGCCACCGAGCGCGCGCACACGGGCCGCAAACCTTTTGCCGTTCGGACAGATCCCGCCGATGTCGCAATCGTTGTGCACGTGCATCAGTGGTACTCGCGGATTGAATACATGCGCCTGGCCGTCGCCCGCAGGAGCGGCCGCCACCGGAGTCTGGGTGCACACGTCGAAGAGCGCGGAGAACGGGTCGGGCGCGGAATAGACGGCCGCAGCCGCCACCCACGGCCGATTCAATGCGTACAGCAGCGCCATCGCGGCGCCGTTGGACCAGCCTGTCACATAGATCCGCTGACGATCGACTTTGGCCTTGGCGATCGTTTCGTCGACGAAGTGATCGATCGAAGCTGCGTCCGCGTTTTCGTCGTAAGTCGCACCCCCTGCGGCGACTGCTCCAGCGGGACTCAACTGCCGGTACCAGTTGTCCCACCCGAGCGCGTTCGAATCGTAGCCAGGATAGAGATGCGTCGTATAGCGGCCCTGTGGCGCAAGCAGAATGAAACCGGGATTCCTTTCCCCCAGAACTCCTTTGTCGGTAAGCCCAACCAAGCCGGTGAGAATGACCGAGTAGGCGCTCGTTTCCGAGGGGTGAAGGAAGACCAAGATCGGTAGTGGTTCTCGTTCCGCCGCGTCCGCAGGCTCGTAGAGACAGGCGTAGCGCGAATCGCCGTTTCCGTCGGCCCACGGGCCCAACAGCGTGCCGCCGAGACACACCGAGTTGCGCGCGGTCACAAAGCTGGCGAACCACCCTCGGTCTACCTTTGCCGGGGGGTCGCCGAACGGACTGCATCTGGTGCCGGCGAATGCGTTGAGGCTCACCAACAACGCCACCATCAACGCGATGCTGGTGGCGAGACGATGGCGAAGGCAATCCTTTTGTGAATTGGTTTTGCCGATCAGCTTCTCAGACGTACTCGCCATGTTCGAGCCGATGCCGCCACTGCGGAGTCAGCCCGCGCTTGACGGCTGCGTCGCAGGCCAGCGAACTTCGAACGTCACGATCTGAAAGGGGCGCATATCCAATTCGACGGAACCGTCCCGGCGCCGCGTGAGCTTGACGCCTTTCAAAGGCCGGCCAGTGAGGTCAGTCAATCGAGCTCTCCGGCCACGGCCGAAGTTGAATCGCGCGACCTCCGGTGACTCGGAAGCGCTATAAGCGCGTACGATGCAGCCGCTGGCGCGTTCCGTTGCGCGCGCGGTGGAAAACACTACTCGCGGATTGTCGCAGGCGCAAAGTCGATTCTCAGACATATCTACCGCGGAGCCAGCCTGGAACACGCGCGGCGGATACGCATAAGCCTGGCTCAGCTGAACGACGCCGGAGTCTGCATGCGAACCGCGCCAGGTCGTGATGGCAAATTGAAAAAGATGTTGGCCGATTTCCTGGGCGTCGGGCGTTTCGAGCTCTGGACCCGCATCACCACGGCGCATCTTCAGGTCTCCGCGCGAAAGCCATCCTACGCATCGCAAGAGCGTCAACAGGATTGTCGTACCGCCGCCATCTCGCCTGACCTCGGTCTCGTAGATTCCACGGCTCATCATGGCCGCCGATAACTCCGCGGATTGCACCGCGGTGAACGTCCGATGCGGCGCGGTCGGATAGACATCTTCCGTCGCTCCCGCCGGCTCGGTTGGATCGAGCGAACGGCGGACGATTCCGAAATTCGTGTCGGAGAGCGATTCCGTGGCCGCAATCGGCGTGGACAGCGCGACACGGATGCGATGGTCCCGCGCGCGATTATTTACCGCTGCCTCAAAGTCCACACGCTCCAGTCCCGCATAAATGGTGGCCGTCAGTTGTATCGGAACCTCGACGGTCTCCGGCGCGCGCGCCGTGCGATCCGCCGCGACCGCGCACGGGAGACGGTAAACCAATGAGAGGGCGATGCGGCTTCTCACCGTTGCGCGCTCGATCACGTTGGCGGTGATCGATACAGTCCTCGAGACCGGCGCCGACTCGGCCACCGGATCGAAGTTGTATTCGTCGCCGCGATCGCCGTCATCTTCGAAATAAATTTCAAGCGCCTGGTTGTTTTTCAGATCGTCGATCTTCAGGCCGCGCGGCGATGGGCTGAGCCTGAAGTATTCGTTCTCGATCGATTCGATCCCGGCCCCATTCGTCGGCGTATTAGCCGCGAGTTCGTCCGAGCGAACGAGCCGATAAACGCTGAAGCCGGCCTGCGTGAGTGTGTCGTCGACGAAAGTTATTTGCGCCCGCGCGGCCTCCGTAGCTCGGATCCGAAGGATCGCTTCGTCAGGCAGCTCAAGAATTCGCCGACGAAAGCTCTCCGGATCCAGGTCGCCCGCCGGGCTGCGGCTGACGAACACGTGGAGATCGAATCGGTTGTCCCCAACGCGTTCGAGTTCGAACCGGTTCACATACTGGTCCATAACCTGAGCGCCGGTGATCAAGCCTTTGAGGTCGGCCGCCTTCAGCTCGATTTCGAATGGCCGCGCCAGCCGCCCGGCGTCGATCGCGACGGGAATCCGGCGCCCGTCGCTATCCAGCGCGACGTAGCTCGCGTGGGGATCCGCGACTTCGGTTTCACCCGTGATGAGCGCACGGCGAGCGAACGTCGGATTGAACACCGCGATCGCGGCTTCGCCGCCGTTTCGTGCTGAAAGCACGGCATCCGAGGCGCGGCGCGCCACGATCTCGCCGATCATTGCGGCCTGATCGAAGCGGTAGCGCATGTCCCGATGGACTTGGTCGATCGAGCATCCGCAGATCGAGTCGTGCGGATGGTTCTGAATCTGCATGCGCCAGGCAACCTCGAGCAGCGCGGTCAGGTCGTCGGTCGGATGCAAACGGAAAGCGAGCGCGGCAAGCGGATCGGCAATCCGCTCGAGCAGGTATGCGATGTGGAAGTCACGCTGCTTTATCCATGCTCGTGCTGAGCTGACGCCCGGCGTGATATTCGAACGGGCGGGAGATCGCAACTCACCACGGACGCGAGTCGTGCCGTCCCGCGGGAGTTCGGAAAGCCGCTTCGCGTAATCGTCGAGCGTCCCGACTTCAGAATTGAATGGCGCGCGTCCGGTTGCTTCCTTCAGGCGCTCGAAGACCATTGGATCGGGTTCCGCGTGATCGTTGCCGTTCATCACGAGGATCGGAGCGCCGGCCGAGAACTCGCGTTCTCGCGCGGCGATCTCGTTGGCTCGCGCGATCATTGCATCGGCCGAGCCGGTCGGCAGGTTGGCGCCGTTGGAATAGCCAAACGGCAGAAAGATCGTGAACAGCGAGCTGCCGTCGAGCGCTTCCCAGATGAATCGATTGCGATTCACTTCGCGTCCGACGCCGCGGAAAAGGACCGCCGCCTCGAGCCCGAAATCCCGGAGAATCTGCGGAAGCTGCGCGGTGTGACCGAATTGATCGGGCAAATAGCCGGTCTGTGCGCACTTCCCGAATCGCCGCGCGATGCGGCTGCCGATCTCAAGATTGCGAATCAGTGCCTCGCCGCTGGCAAGAAAGCTGTCCGCGAGCAGGTACCATGGCCCGATTTGAAGCTTGCCGGCTTTCACCAGCTTCGCGATTCGGCGGGCGCTGTCGGGCCGTACTTCGAGGTAATCCTCGAGCACTATCGTCTGGCCGTCGAAGTGAAAGCATGGGAGGGCTCCGCTTTCGAGCAGCCCAAGCATCTTGTCCGTCATCGTCAGCAGCCGCGCACGCATCCGCTGAAACGGCTGATACCACTCGCGATCCCAGTGCGTGTGAACGACGAAATAAAGATGCTCCATGAAGCGCGCCTCGCCGATTAGAGTCCCATCGCGACGCATAGCGCCGCAACATCACCGATACGCTCGCCCAACGCTGCCGCCACCACTTGGCAGGACCCGGCAGACGCGGGCAAGGCCTCGCGCGCCATCACCGCGCGTGCGGGTCCCAGCATCATCTCGCCCGTGCGCATCGCCAGCCCGCCGATCACAATCCGCTCCGGATTGAGGATGTCTACCAGAATCGCCAGCACCTGGCCGAGCCGCCGGCCCGTGGAACGAACGATTCGCATCGCGACCATATCGCCGCGCTTCGCAGCCGCGCAAACGTCGCGAGCCGTAAGCGTCCGGCGATGGGCCGTCAGAATAGTGCTGCACCCGCGCATCCGCGCGTCTTCAACGGCTCGCATCGCGACCTGCTCAAGCCCCCGCCGCCGCTTGCCCATCCCTCGGCTGAACCGCGCTTGTTATGTCCGACAGGGCCGCCGCGGGTGAGCCGCACATGGCCAATCTCTCCGGCGAGATCGTCAGTGCCGTGGTAAAGTCGTCCATCGACGATGATTCCTGCACCAAGTCCCGTGCCCATCGTGAGGAAGACCATGTTGTCGAATCCATGTCCCGCGCCGTAGCGATGCTCGGCGACGGCGCCGGCGTTCGCGTCATTCTCGACGTTGCAGCGAACGCCGAATTGCCGCTCGAGGATTGCTTTGACCGGAACATCCACCCACGTGGCAAGATTGGGTGGCGAATGAATAATCCCGCGCAATCGATCAAGCGGGCCGCCACAGCTTATGCCGATACCGCGGATCGCCGAACTCGAAAGCCCGCGCCTCTTCAGGATGGCGCCGATTCCCCTACCGATTAGATCGAGCGCGCGGTCGGGGCCCTTGGAGGGCAAGGTAGCGAACTGGAGGCGCTCGCTAACTTCCGGCAGCCGCTCCGAGACGACGATCGCCGTCTTTGTGCCGCCGATATCAATACCGATCCAGACTTTTGCGGGCACGCGCGCTCGCCCTCGACCAATCTAGTAGCGGGCAAGCTGTATCAAACGATCACGACTTTCACCAGCCGCCGCCGCAAGCTGGTCAGCGAAGCAGATGGGGTTACTTTCCCGGAGCCACTGCTGATTCGGAAAATTCCTCCAATTTGGTCGATGTGTGGCGGGTAAGAATATTGTAAAAGGGATCGCGCAGCGCGGCAGTGAAGCCGGCGGCTTCGATGCACTTTACCACGTCACGGAGCAGCGCCTCGGTTGGGTCGGGCAAATCCTTGCCGGCCGCGGTGATGCAAGCGTTAATCGCGTTGATCGACCCGGTGCCACAAAGATCGTTTGCTCCCGAGCGCAGCGCCCGGCTGGCGACCTCGAAGCCCATTGTGCGCCAGACCGCGCGGTGATTTTCGATGTTGTCGAGCGCAAGTCGCGCGACCGCCACGTCGCGTAAGTACTCATTGACGACCGCGTCGTCATCGGCAGGAGGAGTGGTTCCGTTCAGGCGAGTATGCTCGAGGCGTGCGGGCCATATCTTGTACGCCGAGAAGCCGCAACCGTAACGCTCCAAGCCGCGATCCTGTTGATCGCGCAGCGCGACCAGATGCTGAACCCGTTGGTCCAGCGTCTCGCCGAATCCGATGACCATCCCGACCCACGGGTTGTGGAGGCGGGCCTTCATGGCCAAGTCGATGATTCGGAACCAGTCTGCGGTCTTCATCCGGGTCGGCGCGGTGCGTTCGCGCACTTCGTCGACCAGGATCTCGGCCGCGGCGCCGGGCACGCCGTCGAGTCCGGCATCCTTCAGCTCGCAGAGAATATCCCACGCATCGCGGCCGGTCAGCTTCTCCAGACCGAGAATCTCCTCGGGGCTGAACGCGTCGATGTGGATTTCCGGATAGCGCGATTTGAGGAAGCGCAGCAGATCCAAATACCACTGAAATGGCAAGTCGGGATTGATGCCCCCCTCAAGCAGAACATCGCGACCTCCGATTCGCCTGAGCTCGTCCATCTGACCGGCGATTTCGTCGAGCGTGAGGGTGAAGGCGCCCTCCTGGTGCTTGGCCCGATAGAACGCGCAAAATCGGCACGCGACGACGCAGACGTTGGTGTAATCGATATTGCCGCCGATGGAATAGGTCGCCAGCTCCGGGTTGCAATGGCGCAGGCGCAATTCGTGAGCCGCCGCCGCCAGATCGTCGGTGGGCAAGTCGTAGAGGCGGCGTATCTCGCCGGCGCTCAGCCGATGGCCGGCAATCGCGCGATCAAGCGGCTTGAAGGAAGCATCTTCGCGAGTTGATTGAGTCATCGTAGTTCTCCTGTTCATCGTTGCGCGCCAGCAGGGATATCTATGGGCGGCGCTTGTCCGCGAACTCGGACCATGCGCTCATAAACTTATCGGCACCGCCGCGCGCCACTTTTGCGAGCGCGAAGCGTTCATCGGGGTCAAGAAGCGACCAGCGCTTCTCCGGCAGCCCAAGCTCGGCTACCAGCCGCGCAACCTCCGGCGGCAGCTGGCCGGCGTCGGACGCAGCGTCGTGCGCGGCGGGCTTCATGGTCGCGACGTCGGTTCCGGCGCGTCTCTTTACCGCCTCGCGCAGCGCGGCCGCCAGAACGTCGCGTTCCTCGGGGGATCCGGCCGGGAAGTGGCATACCACCAGACGCTCGACCCGCGAGAGCGCCTGCCATTGGTTCAAATGGAGCTTCACGCCGGCCAAGTCCAGTTTGCGCCGCACCGACAGCGGGATTAAATCGAGCGTCTCGTACAGGTCCTTTTCGAAGTCGAAGCGCCTGAACATCGGGCTTGCCTCGCGCAGATTACGGCGCGGCCTCAGTGAGTGCCCTGACGGTGAAGAAACTCTTATCCACCGCACCCATGTTGATGTACCAGGACTCGCGCTCGGTGGTGTCCTGTGCGGGGAGGTAACACATCGTGGCGAATCCGGCGGTCAGATCGTCGATGCTGGCGCCGACCTGGAACACGCGTTTGAATGGGAAAATCGCGATGCGCGCGTCCGGCACGGCGCGATCGCGATATGCCATCCAGGTTATGTAGTTCTTCCAGAGTTCACCGGCGCGATTGTAGAAATCCTGGTACATGATGCATTGCGCCTCGGCATCGAGGTACATGACATGGCGGCCGAACAGCTCGCCCGGAACCCGGTCCATCCGTGGGCGCCCCTCGACGATGTACATCCGGCGCAATTCCCAACGCTCGGGACATGCGCTGGCGCCGCCGTCGGTGGGGCAGGTGACTTCGGGCACGTGAGCGGCGGCGATGGAAGCAAGCATGGATTTCTCGCCCAGTAGCCGCCAGTTGTAGTTTTCATTCTTGGCGGCAAAGCCCTGAAAATTGTCGAGTGACCAGGTAATCGCACCGGCTGAGGATCCCAGGAACGCCTCGCCCAGCCTGCGGACCCGTCGATTGCCGGGGCTCCAGCCCCAGGTGTCGTCGCCCTTGAGCGGATCGGCATATCGATAGCGGACGAAGCCACGGCCACGGTCCTCTTGCGGCGCCAGAAATGGATAGAAGCCCATCAGCAAAAGCCGCCCGGTGGTCAGGAAATCCTTGTCGGTTGGTATGGGCTCGACCTCGGTGCGGCCGACGAGGTTGTAACTGGCCAGATGGCCAAACTCGTAGTAGTCGATTGGAACGTAGGGCCGATTCAAGTCCTGGTACTCGGTGATGCAACTGAAGTCGCGCGCATCATAATCGTCGGTGGACGTGGGCCGAAACGTGTCGTTCCACATCAGCTTCGTGCCGGCCGCGGGATCGTTGGGATCGATGAACGGGAAGGGCAGGCCGGCCACGTATCCCACCAAGGTCCTATTGTCATTGGTAAGCCGGACCTGCGAGGAATATTTCTCGGTGGCCTCGCGATACGGCGGCGGCCATTCGATGCGTTCGGTTGGCACGATCTTCATGCTCATCCCGCGGGTAATCCGAATATAAACTCCGGGCGACACGAGATCCTTCGCTTTGGACGCGTTGCGGTCGGTGATGACGTCTCCGGGGCGGACCTGCGCCGCGGCAAAGTTGGGCGCGGCGAGTTGGGTCAAGAGAGCCACCAGTGCTACCGCAAACAGGCGCACGAGCGTGGGCCGTGCGTCATTGGGTCTGTTCATTGTGTTCATAGTGTTCATAGGGGATCGGCTCCATAGTGAATTCAGCCCCCGAGCACGTGCATTCCTACAGTTCCGCGATCCATTGAGGTGGAACGGTCGACGAAGCCGGGGGACTTATTCCGGATCGCCGCTTCTATCCGTGATTCAAGCAAATCTGAATCGACCGCGGGGCGCAGCGCGCTCTTGAGATCGACGCCCGCGGGCGAGAACAAGCAAGCGAACAGCCTTCCATCCGCGGTGAGCCGGATGCGATCGCATCGCGCGCAGAACGGATTGGAGATGGTCGAAATCACGCCGAGGCGGAAGTGTCCGTTCAAGAGATAGTAGTTCGCCGGTTCGCTTTCGCTTTCGTGGGTGCGCGCAAGCGGCTTGACATCGAAGTGCCGCGCCAGCAGCGCGACGATCTCGCGCTCGGTGATGACCTTATCGGGACTCCAAAGGCCGCGGCTGTCGAGCGGCATGAACTCGATAAAGCGCAGCGGGATGTTGGCGCGATAGGCCCACTCCGCGAGCGCTGGAATTTCGCTGTCGTTGGTCCCGCGCATCACCACGGTGTTGAGTTTCAGCGGCAGGCCGGCCTCACGCGCAGCGTCGATCCCATGCAGAACCTCGCGCAGGTCGCCGCCGCCGGTGATTTGGTGAAAGCGGGCGGGAGACAGCGAGTCGAGGCTGAGATTGACGCCGTCGAGGCCTGAGTCGGCGAGTTCGGGCGCGTAGCGCGCCAGCAGGGCGCCGTTGGTCGAGAGCGAGACGCGCCGAAGGCCGGCGGGGCGTAGGCTTTGGAGCATGGAGACGAAGCGGGGCGCACCGTTGCGAACGAGAGGCTCGCCACCGGTCAGGCGTATCTGCTCGACTCCGAAGCGAGCTACGAAAACGGCAGCCAGATGATGGAGTTCTTCGAGGCTGAGGACCACTTTCCTGGGACCGAAGACCGGGGACTCCGGCATGCAGTAAACGCAACGGAAATTGCATCGATCAGTCAGTGAGATGCGCAGTTTCTTCATGGTGCGCCCGAATCGGTCGCGCAGGTGCGAGGCCTCAGTTCGGACGGTTGCGCTTCGGTTATCCGGCAGCATGGGTCATCTATCCAATGCAATGCGCCGCGCGAACGGCGCGCTGAAAAAAAGAGCTGGGGTTTGTGGGCTCGCGGTCAGCATCTCAGAAAGGATAACCTCCGAAGCGCAGAAACCCGCCAACGACGATCGCGAGGCACGACGCGTATACGTTGTAGCGCGCCAGAGTCTTCATCCAGGCCGCATAGTTGATGGCGTCGGTACGAGAGCCCTCGACCTGCTGACGGGTCGCATCGTAGGGAAGTTTCACGACGACGCGCGGGCGCAGGTAGAAGGTCAGGATTGCGGCGGTGATTATCAAGCTGAGCCAGATCGTCATCATCGTCCCCAGGGCGGCGCCGTAACCGGTGATGTAGAAACCCGGGTCGAACAACGACGAAAAATTGCCCAATCGCCACAGCAGCAGGGGTCCGCTCAGCGCGGAACCCATCAGGGCGACCCAGTTCAGCCAGGCGAAGTCGGTGCCGAGCTTGTCACCAAGCCGCGCGGCCTGGCCGGGCGGAATCAGATCGAGACGCGGGGTCAAAAGGAAATCGAGAAACACATTGGAGCCAACAAACACGGCCGCAAAAAGCATATGAAGCGCGGCCAGAATTTGTAGGTCGAGAGAATTAGCTGCTTCTTTCACCTGCCACTCCGATAACTTCCGACTCGAATAGTTTGCACGTCGTCCGCGAGCGCTTGTGCGCATTCCGTTGGCCGGCCGCTGACGTGGACGGCGCGCCGCGCCCACTGGCCGCAATAGTCGCACTGGTTGCAATCGAGCAGACAATGGTCGTCCTGGAAGAAGCGCAGAAACCCATCGAGCTCCGCACTGTCGATGCGGACGGCCAACGGCTCCGGCGCCTCGCCGAAGAGCTTGTAAGGGGGCAGGATGCCGACGAGGAGGCGGGCGATGTCCTCGCAGTGGCGCGAGTGGTACGCATTGGCGACCATCGCGATCCAATCGGTGTGCGAGCTTGGTCCCTCTTCCATCTTTTCACGGCCGGCGATCTTGAACAGGTCGATGCCCAAGTCTTCGTAGACGGCGAGATCCTCGGGTCTGACCCATGGTGAGCGAAGATGCTCGGCGAAGTCGTTGAGCTTGAGCAGCGAGCATCGGTAGTAGCAGTAGTCCACGTAGTATCGGGCGGTGATGCTTTCGCCCGAATGGGAAATCATATTGGAGTGGTACTGGCGGATCGGACAGCTCAGCAGGCAGCCCTCGTTGACCACCAGCGAGAGGGTGCATCCGACCGCCTTGCGGATGGCCTCGAGACGACGGAAGTCGCGATTGACCTGGGGATCGAGATGAATCACGGTGGCGCCCAAGTCTTCGAAGAATTTCGCCTTGCGGGCGTCATTGACCGATGCGAGCACCGAAATGTGGAGCTCGAGAGCGGGAAAATTCTCGCGCACCAGCTCCATCACGAACGGATTGGCCGTGACCACCGCCGCCGCCCCGATATCGACCAGCCACTGGAGACGCTGCAACAGCGCACCGCGGCCTGCTTCAGAGTATTCCTTGTTCCCCAGACAGGTGGCATTCATGACGTAAACCAGACGAATGCCGTGCTGCGAGGCTTGTGAAACATGGAGCGCGATATCGTCTTCGCTCGCCTCGGACAGCATCTGCGAGGAGCGCAGCGTAGCCTCGCTGGGCAGGCTGCCGTAAATGTAATCGGGCTTGAACGGCGCAATTTGCGCGATGAGTTCGGGATCCCAATTGGTCGGGAGCATCAGTTTCATCGTTGCCTCCGTCAGCTCCTGGGGAGTTGTATCTCGCGACCGTCGAGCACTTGGCGGAAACCCCAGTTGACCCTGAGATCGCCGAGCCAGACGAGGTGGGCGGTGGGGACCTTGAGCCGCTCGCGCAGGCGCGCTTGCAGTAGGGCAGGGTCGTGCGCCTCACCTTCGATGGCGACGGTCAGCAAGCCGGCCCGCGGGTTCGCCTCGCGGATCAGAAGTACGTTGCGGCCCACCAGAGCGGGGTCTTCCTCGATGCACAAGCGGACGTCGTAGGCGGTGATGAGCCGGTCGCCGACCAGGACGCTGCTCTCGGGACGGCCGAAAATCTTCAGTCGGCGAAAGCCACACTCGCACGGGCATTGCCCGGGCGCGAAGGCGGCAACGTCACCAGTGTCGTAGCGCACGAAGATGCTCCCGGCGGTGCCGAGCTTGGTGACGATCAGACGCCCGCGGATACCGGGCGCGACCTGAACGCCGGCATCGTCGAGCACTTCGAGGTAGCAGACATCCTCGTGCACGTGGGGAGCGGTATGCTCGCGACATTCGTCGGTCGCAGCGCCTTCCTGGGTACCACCGCGTTCGAAGACATCCCCGACCTGGAGGCGGTCGCGCAGGAACTCGCGCATGCGCGGGGTGAGCGGCAAGCCGACGACGACGACCGAGCGTACTCCTTTGAAAAGCTCGTGCGGGCGAATCGCGGCGCCGGTGCTCCGTCGAATCAGGGAGAGCAGGAACGGCGCGGTGGTGGTGATGAATTCCGGCCGCTCCGAGGCGAGCGTCTGAAGGAAGGAGTCGGTGTACTCGATACCCATGCTGCCCCAGAAAAACGCGCAGCGGCCGCCCAAGCGTGCGATCGCGTGCGCCTCGCAGGCGGCGAGACGGTGCCATACCGGGCTCATCAACAGCGCAGTCATCCCGGGCTGGAAGCCAGCCCAGCGAAAGCCGCGCATGGTGGGCAGAATGTATGCTTCCTCTTCCTCGCGGCTGAGCCATACGAGCAGCGGAGCGCCTGAGGTGCCGCGGGTACTGAATGCGACGGAGCCCTGATGCGGATTGGTCCATTCGTCGCCCGCTTGTACCAGGTCATGCTTTGAAATGGTTGGGAACCGCGCGAAATCCTCGAGCGAACCAAGCATCCCCGGTTCGACGCCAGCCTTGTCCCACAACTGGCGGTAGAACGGAACCTCGCGATAGGCGTAGCGGGAGACCTCGCGCAGGCGGCCGGTCTGCCAGGCAGTCAATTGCGCGCCCGAAAGAGTCTCGAGGGCCTCGGTTGGCGCGCAGCTCGAAGTAGTGTCACTCATCGGCGATCAAATACCTCATCCGCGGGGTGACAAACCGATAGACCAGTCGCGGATGCCCGCGGCACAGTGCGAAGGCGGGAACAGTTCGCCGGGGGGAAGGTCGTAGGGCGGCGCGGTCATCCGGAGGTTGCGAACGATGCGCCGGTCAACTTCGTAGAACCCTTCGCGGAAGTGGAAGCAGTCGCACTTGACGCACTGGGGTGCGAGCAGAAGGGTGTTTTCGACGTGCATAAGATGGCGCCACAGATCCGGGCGGGCCGCATTGAAGGCGGGCGGCTCATCGCCGAACACCACAATTGTTTTCATCGGGCGCTTTGCGAGCGCCACAAATTCTGTTTTGCGCAGCTCCGCCGAAAGCAGCTCGATCACGTCTTCTCTGATCACGAGCGCATCGACGGTAAGTTGCGACAACAGGGCGGGCGTGAGAGTGACTCGCTCCGCGGAAGCGTCGAGGCAAATGAAGCGGCCATCGATACGCTCGGCGACTCCACGCTGAAGGCCCGGCATCAGCAGACTCGAGCCGAGAAAGGATATGGGACTGCTGCCGAAGTCCTGAACGGCGATCGTCGCGCCGTCCGGGATGCCCATCATGCGGTAACACCAGGTGAGATGCTCGGCCCAGATGTCGAGGCCTCCCGCGGCGAAGGCAAGACGGCCGCCGGGAAGGTCGAACAAGAGATATGCATCGTCAGTTGGCACTGGCGGCTACCTGGATGTCGACGGGGGAACCCTGGAGGGCGACCACGCCAACATGATCCATCGCGGCGACCTGGTGCGTCCTCACCGCAGTGCCGACTTTGACCCCGACGTTGCGGGCAGGCTCGACATAGCCGACCATCGCGGAGAGAGCCTCGACGCCAACCTCGGCCTGGTCGAGCATCTCCCACGGCACGATGGAAACCTTGCCGCTATTTGGTTCGATCGGAATCAGAGAGACATTGACGAGCGGAAATCCGTGTCCATGCGGCGGAATCCAGGTGGGATGAGCAGCGACCAGAGGGCCGACTTCGGGCAGTCCCCAGAGCGGAAAGATCGGGCGGCCACAGAACGACTCCATCCGGCGGCGCCATCGCGGGGCGAAAGATCCAGTGGATACGAAGACATGAGCAGACTGACTCATCATCGGCGGCATCCGACCCATCCGACCCTCCGCCAACATTGCGTCGGCCTGGCTTCGTTGAATAATCATATATGCGCCATTGGTGAGGTCGGCCAACTCGCCGGTGTCGAACTGTTCGAGGGTGGCAAATATGACGGGCTTACCCTGTGAAATGGCCAGCAAAATACCCGTCAGCATCTCCCAAGAGCCGATCGCAGGTTCGGTGCATATAAACGGGATCTCGCGCAGTCGAGGAATGAATGCCGCCATCGAGGCGGCCATCGCCGACACCGAGAAATGCGAATGCGCGATCAGTCCACGGCCGCTCGGAAGCAGTAGCGCGGGCTCCGTCGCGCGTATCGCTGTTCCCGCTTCGCTGAATGTCCCGTGCAGTTCGCTTCTGGCGACCATTGCGACGCCCGCGGCCTGCGCGGGCCCGGTGCCATCTGAGGTGATGAGGGCAGAAGCCTTACCCTCGGCAAGCCGGGCAGCGAGTTGCTCGGCGGAGTCCGCGGGATCTGCGAGCAAAACCCGGCGCCCGGCGAACAGACCGGCAAGGCATAGGCGCAGACTCTCGACCGGATCAGGATCGGAGATCGCGATGGCGCCGGTGAGGCCGGCGGTCTGAATACCGCCGGCCAGACTCAGGCATTGCTCGAGTAGTTCACCGTAGCTGATGCGGACATTTTTGTCCGCAACCGCGATTCGGTCTTTCATCGTCGCAAATCGCTGCCGGAACAGGCGGCCAAGCGGCTGCTGTGCTACCGGAACTCGACGCGGGATGCCTGGAGGCCAGTACCAGGATGGCAACGCACCGCCGACTTTGGACATGACTATCCCTGAAACTCAGCCTTCTCGTATGCAATGTTGGTCTGCCTGTCGCTCTGTGACGGCGCCCAGCTAAACAGCGTGTACTCAAAATGCCGATAGCCGCCGGCAAAGTGTAGCCCTTTGGGCGGGCCAGGCATCAGGCCGTCCGCAGGCATGCCATTGGGATGCTGATAAGGCTCCCAGGCATGGTAGATGACCAACTGATCCGGCCGCACGCAGGCGGACGGCTTCGCTCTCACCAGAAATGAGCCATAGTCGTTGTACACGCGAATGAAGTCGCCGTCCTCGATGCCCTTTTCGCGCGCGGCAGTGTTATTGACGAACGCGAACGGCTCGCCGCGATGCAGCTTCATCATTTCCAGCGAGGTATGCCAATTGGCGTGGATGCTCCATCGGACATGGCCGCCGGTGATTCTCATGGGCTGATGACCGCCGATGTCGGGCGGCCGCTTAAAGCGGACGAGAGCCTCATCGGCTTCGATGAAGTACGGGTGGTCGATGTAGAACGCGATGCGCCGGGTGGTAGTCGCGTACGGGACCTTGAGTTCCACCTGGTCTCTCATCGGCACATGGACTTGGCGCGGGACCATATCCGAGCTCTGGCATACCATACCGTGCCAGGGCGGGCGCCCGCTCAGCCAGGCCTTGCCGTTCTTGCGCATGTTGGCGAGGTCAAGGTCTTCACCGTCAAGGGTGGAGAGCCATCCCATCTCGCCGAGGGCATGGAGGCAGTCATCGACCATGCGCTCTTCGTCCGCGTTGGTCTCGCCATATTTGTTGCCGTAGGTCGCGCGCCAGTACAGGTCGTCGACGATGACCTCACGGTTTTCGCCCGCCTGGTACTTTTCGATGCCGCGGGCCTTCAGGTGCTTCGCGATGCTGCTCAACACGCCGAGCGCAATCTGACGATCCGATCGGGACTCTCCCTGCATCGGTACCGACTGGTCGGTGAAGCATAGCAGCCGCGTGTCGGGCGTCGAGTACTTTACATCCGCGTATTCATAGTAAGAGGCGGATGGCAATACATAGTCCGCATAAAGACCGGTCGTGCTCCAGCGCGGATCGAATACGACGATCGTTTCGAGCTTCGGCCAGAGGGTCTTTATATAGGTGTTCATGCCGCCGCGATGACGGCGCAGCGGATTCGATCCCGATACGAACATGGCGCGCGGTGTGACTTTCTGGTCGAATCCGTCCCACCAGCCTTTGGCCACTGCGTCTTCGGCGTAGTCGCTGATCTTCTTATCCGTATATGGATCGTGCAGATGCTTGTCCCAGACTTCTTTGTATCCGGCGTGGCGATACCAGAGAAAAACCCCAGGGGTGAGCGTGCCCGACATTTTCAGGCCCTCATGCGTCGCGCCGTTGGCGACCTCGACCGGCGGCATCGTGGGGTCCATCTTAAAGCGCATCTTGTAATCTTCATGCATCATCTGGGACAAGGTCGCGGCCGCGGCGATCGGGTTCGCCGATTCGATCACCTGCTTCGGCATCCCGGAGACAGCCGCCATCGAGGCCGAGATCTCCGTTCCGGGCGACCAGCCCTGAGTGCCGGTGCCCGGTTTGCCGACGTTGCCGGTGAGCGCAAGGATGTAGCAATACGAGCGCTCGAGCAGATCGCCGTGATAGAGCTTGCCGGTAATGAAGTTGATATAGCCGAAAATTTTGCGGGGCGGCCGGCAGAGCTCGGCGATCTGCTGGAGCATGTCCGGGTGAACGCCCGACATCTCGTGGACCTTCTCCGGCGTGTAGCCGGCAAGGCGTTCCTTAAGGAGGTTGAAAACGGATCGGACCTCGATGCTGGTCCCGTCTTTCAGGCGCACGCTGGTGCGCGTGTCGAGGGCATAGTCGGCGGCCATTTCAAGCGTGCCCTTGGGCATCTGCACGGGCTTTCCGGTCTTGGTGTCAACTGCGTAGAACTGTTCAGGGTCTCCGCCCTCGCGCAGGTCGGCCTCTCTCAGGAACCGGTGGTCGTCGGATCGAACCAGGACTGGCGCATCGGTCTGTTCCTGGACGAAGTGCGTGTCGATCCATCCCTTGTCGATCAGAATCTTTGCCACCCCGAGCCACAGCGCGGGATCCGCCGACCAGTCGATGTTTACCCAGATGTCGGCGAACTGGCAGGTAGGATTCTTGTCCGGTGCAACGGCGATTATCTTGGCGCCGCGATAGCGGGCTTCCAGGAGGTAGTGCATGTCGGGAATGTTCGCATACACCGGATTGGACATCAGGATGATTGTGTCGGGCAGGAACCAGTTCTCGATCCCCGGTGCGTGATGCATCTCGCCAAAGGTCAGCCACTGGCCGACCTTGAAGTCGCCGGTCACGAAGTCGAGATCGAAGCTCACTCCACCGAGTAACGAAGTCATGCCGGTGGTCGAGCCCTCTGCGGCGCCGCGAAACACTCCGATGCCGTTGGCGGCGTGGTCGTCAATCAGCGCTTTGGGGCCGTATTTCTGGATGACATCAGCGATCTTGTCGCCGATTTCCTCGAAGGCCTGATCCCAGGAAATCTTTTCCCACTTTCCGCTGCCGCGCTCGCCCGCCCGCTTCATCGGGTGCAACACCCGGTCGGGTCCGTACATTGCGCGCGAATGTTGATAGCCCTTCTGGCATCCGCGCGGATTGTAGTCGGGCACCTTCGATTCAGGGTCGTCGAACTCCGGATAGGTGCACGAGATCTCCTCGCGAATCACCTTGCCGTCCTTCGCGTAGACCCGGAACGGGCAACTGCCCGGGTAGCAGTTGACTCTATGGGTACCCCACTTGCAGCTGTCCCATTCGAAATATTGGCGCTGCTCCTGCACGGAGTCCCGTCTCGACGTGGAGTTCTGAGGCTTATCCGATTCGTTTGCCATTTTCACGGCCTCCGCGACTACGCCTGGAGTTGCGCCTTTTCGAAGTCAATGTTGGTCTGCCGGTCCGACTGCGAAGGAGCCCAGTTCCACAGGGTGTATTCGTAATGGCGGTAGCCGCCTGCGAAATGCAGTCCCTTGGGCGGGCCGGGCAGCAAGCCATCGTAGGGCATCCAATTTGGATACTGATAGGGCTCCCATGCGTGGTAGATCACGAGCTGGTCGGGCCGGGTACAGGAACTGAGCTTCGCCCGGGTTATGAAAGAGCCGTAGTCATTGTAAACGCGGATATAATCATGATCCGCGATGCCCTTATCCTTGGCGACGCTGTCGTTGATGAAAGCAAAGGGCTCACCGCGATGCAGCTTCAGCATCTCGTAGGACACGACCCAGTTCGAGTGAACACTCCATCTCAGGTGTCCGCTCGTAAGCCGCAAGGGTTGTGGGCCGCCGATGTTGGGTGGCTGCTTGTAACGGACGAGGTGCTCGTCGGCCTCGATGAACCACGGATGGTCGAGGTAGAGCTCCATTCGCCGAGTGGTGGTCGCGTACGGCACCTTTTGTTCGAGCTGATCGCGGAAGGGCCAGAATATCTCGCCTGGAACGATGTCCGCGTTCTGGACCACGGTCGCGTGCCAGGCGGGGCGACCGCTCAGCCACGCTTTGCCGTTTTTGCGCAGGTTGGTGAGCGTGAGCTCCTCACCGTCGAGGCTTTCGAACCATCCCATCTTTCCGAGCGCGTTATAGGTGTCGCTTACCAGCCGTTCCTCGTCTTCGTTCTCCTGGCCGTAGCGTCCTCCGAAGGTGGCGCGCCAGTAGAGCTCCTTGACGATTATCTCCCGGTTACCGGACTTGTACTTTTCCACGCCTCGCTTCTGAAAATGCTCCTGGATGCGTTTGAGGAGGCCGAGCGTGATCTGGCGGTCGGATTTGGACTCGCCGAGCATCGGCACGGTCTGGTCCGTGAATGTGCTGAAGCGGGTCGCCGGTGTCGAGTACTTGGCGTCGGCGTACTCATAGAACGATGCGGCCGGCAGCGCGTAGTCAGCGTAGAGTCCGGTGGTGCTCCATCGCGGATCCAACACCACGATTAGCTCGAGCTTCGGCCACAAGGTTTGCAGGTAGGTGTTCATGCCGCCGCGGTGACGGCGGAGCGGATTCGATCCCGATACGAGCATCGCCTTTGGAGTGACGTCCTTGGCGGGGTGCACGAACCCGTTCCACCAGCCGTTGGCCAGCGATTCCTCGGCGTACTGGCTGATTTTCTTGGGCGCGTTTGGGTCGTCGAGGAACTTGTCCCAAACCTCCTTGTACCCGGCGTGGTGGTACCAGAGCCAAACCGGCGGCGAGAGTGTGCCGCCCATCCTGAGACCTTCACGCAGCGCACCCAAAGCAGCCTCGGCGGGAGGTATCGTCGGGTCCATTTTGAAATATGTCCGGTAGTCCTCCTGGATCTTCTGCGACATATTCATCGCGTGAAGCAAAGGATCACCGGTCTCGAGCACCTCATTGGGCATCCCGCCGACGACCGCGGCGCCGCCGATATACTCGGCTCCGGCCGACCATCCCCGCGATCCCGTGCCGGCCTTGCCGACGTTTCCGGTGAGCGCGAGCATGTAGCAGTATGAGCGCTCGAGCAGATCGCCATGGTAGAGCTTGCCGGCGTTCCAGTTGACGAAGACGAACACCTTGCGCGGCGGCTTGACGAGTTCTGCCAACTGGGCGAGCTGATCGGGGTGGATACCCGATATCTCGTGCACCTTTTCCGGTGTGTATTCCGCGACTCGCTTCTTGAGCAGCGAGTAAACCGTTGTGACCTCGATCTGCTTCTTGTCCTTGAGGGTAACTTTCCAGTTGCCCTCGAGCGCGTAGTCAAACGGCATCGCAAGCGTGCCCTTGGGCACCGGCTCGGGTTCGCCGGTGGCGCTGTCGATGGCGAAGAACTGCTCCATGTCGCCGCCCTCGTGTAGATCGGACGCGCGCAGGAACTGCTGATTGTCCATGCGGACCAGCACCGGGAGATCGGTCTGCTCCTTCATGAACTCGAGGTCGATCCATCCCTTATCGATCAGGATTTTGCAGACGCCCATCCACAGTGCCGGGTCGGCCGACCAGTTGACGGGCAGGAACATGTCAGCGAACTGGGCGGTGGCATTCTTGTCGGGCGCGATCGCGACCACTTTCGCACCGCGATAGCGCGCCTCGAGAATATAATGGATGTCGGGAATGTTCGCGTACGCCGGATTCGAAAGAACGATGAGTGTATCGGCGAGGAACCAAGTCTCGATTCCCGGAGCGTGCTGGAATTGGCCGAAGGTCAGGTACTGACCGGGGTTGAAATCACCGATGAGAAAGTTGAGATCGTAGCTGACCCCACCCAGGCGTGAGACGAAGCCGGTCGAGGCACCCTCGCCGCCGCCGCGCAACACGCCGGCGCCATTGGTTCCATGGTCGTCGGAGACGGCTTCCGGCCCGTATTTCTGGATAATATCGACGATCTTGCTGCCGATTTCATCGTAGGCCTGCTCCCAGCTAATCCGCTCCCACTTGCCGCTGCCCCGCTCGCCCGCCCGCTTCATCGGGTATAGCAGCCGGTCGGGGCCATACATCGCTTTGGAGTGCTGGTAGCCCTTCTGACATCCACGCGGATTGTAGTCGGGTACCCGGTGATCGGGATCGGAGAACTCCGGATAGGTGCACGAAATCTCCTCGCGAATTACATGGCCGTCCTTGGCGTAGACGCGGAACGGGCAACTGCCGGGATAGCAGTTGACGCGATGGGTTCCCCATCGGCACTTATCCCATTGCCAGTAGTTGTCGGGAGCTTCGGCAACCGCTTGGCGGGCCGCAGGATTTTCTTCGCCCTTGCTCTTGCTCATGACTGCTGCCCCTTGCCGGCCTCGACCCCCGGCTTGGCGGCCTCGACACCCTGCTCGATCGGCTCAACGGGAGCCAAGACATTGAACGGGGTGAAGGCGTCCGACCATTTGTAAATGATGAGCAGATCCATCAATTCGGATTTTTCGCCGCGCTCGGCGCGCGCGCGATGCTCCCTGAGGGTAACCATCGCCTGGTCAAGACCGGGTCCGAAGTACTTCCGAAGAAGATCCGCCGGAATATCGGCTTGGCCAGTCGGCTTATTGTCGGCTGCGAAAGTCGTTGGCCGGATGAACGGAGGAATGTAGTAAACATTGGGACCGGTGTTGAAGTCGGGACGCAGCGGCAGGGCGACTTTGTATTCGTTGACGAGCTTGGCGACGAAGCTCTCCTTGTCGTCCAGATAGCCGAAGTACATCCCGCGCGCGGGGCAGCTCTTCGCGCATACCGGAGCGTACTGGTTCTCCACCCGGCCGGAGCAGAAGTCGCACATCTCGTAGGTGCCGGCCACGATGTTTTCCATCGGAATCTTGTAGGGACATTCTGCCGCACAGAGGCCGCATTCGTCGCACGAACTCGGATCGATGACGACGATCCCGTCCTGCTCGCGCTTGTGCAAGGAGTTCTTGTGCCCGTTGCCCTGGCTGGACGGCATGCCGCCGCCTCGGGCGAAGTGATCCTGGCAGACGGCGATGCAAGGAGCGTCCGTGCAGTGATTGCAGAGCCGGGGCATATAGAAGAAGTACCCGTTCGGCCACTCGCCGCCGCCCTGGTCTTCTTCCCAAATGGGTCCCCACTTCACCGGCTCTCCGGTTTCCTTGGTCACCGGATGCAGGTACTTGGCGCCGACCGGGGAGGTATAGACCTCTTCCCAGTTGAAGTTCCACGTTCCACCGTAGTCCCGCACCCGGTCCGGAACCTTGCGGCCCAGTTCCATCCATCCCCTGGGCCAGCCCTCGCCGGGCTTGGTTTCGCACCAAATGTAGCGGAGCATCTCGGTGCCGGGATGGTTAAGCCGGTGAGTGCTGCAGGCGACGGTGCAGGTCTGACACCCGATACATTTATCGAGGTTGATCACCATAGCGAGTTGTCTTTGACTCATGGCACTGCCTCTCTAATCTTTCTTGCTGACGTAAATGAGACCCCGGTCCTTCGTTCGAAGGCGCCGGCCTTCGATTCGAACGCATCCCGTCGCACCCAGGCGCGTGACCGCGCCCGAGCGTGACGCCCCTCAGGCAGGCGTCTTAACTTGTATTGGGCTCGAGCATTTCACCTCACCGGTCATTCGGAATTCCAAGAACGCGATTGCGTTTCACTTATGCACTGCTCGTGCCATACGGTGCTGGTGGGGGTGGCTGCTGAATTCAATTTCATCGCTATTTGTGGCGCTTATGGCTACAGCAGCGATGGTGCCATCCGCACCATTTTTTTCCTGAAATATGGGTTCATGCGGCGGCGGAGGGCATGCGCCGGAGCGGGGCGCGGCGCACGCGACTCGCGGGCCGGACCACTCTCATCGGTCCCTAACACTCGTTAGGCGTAGGGAGGATCGAGACAGGTTGGGTGTCAAATGCGCAACTCAGTGTCAAATTTGCGACCAGCGATGACCGCCGTGCACCATGAAACTAACACATGTTAGGCTGCCCAGCGGGCGGCGGCGTTGATGGCTCGCTGTCGTTCTCCGGCGCGATCGCAAAAGCCGTGGCATACCTCTGCCGCGGCATCCAGTCGCAGATACGTGAATCTAGCGGCCGGCTGGGCCGGGAGCACCGTCTGCGGAGCTGGGCTTGCCCTTGGGCCAAAGCGTTTCGACTTCGCGCGCGAACGCGCCGTAGATCTCGTTTACCAGCTCGGCATGCCTGATTAGGATTCGCATGTCCCCCGTGATTTTGATCTTGCCCTTCAGCCCGGCGTCGATGAGATCGATCTGCTCGGCCGCAACCGCTTCGAATACCGATGCGGGAAGCTCGAAGATGTACTCGAAATCCTTGCGCGGCGCCGGCACGTCGACCTGCCGATACTCGAGACATTTGCCGTCCGTGAACAACACCACGAAGTTGCGCAACTCACCGGGCGGGAGATAGAGCGAGCGCGCATCGCCGACAATCTTCGCCAGCACGTGGAAGGTGCCACGCGGGGATTTTTTATCGACTTCCGGATTTTCGTTGAGGAGCTTTTTGATCGCCTCGTACCATTCGGTCGTGTAAATCGCAGGCATGATAATCCTCTCGCGGCCGATCCGGTTCTCTTAATAGAGCCGATTTTCCTGCTGCCACAGCTTGGGCAGGCCATAATCGTTTGCAATGACCTTGTAGGCGTTGTAGCCGCCGGCCGCGCTGATTCCTCCGCCGCCCGCCGACGCGCCGCACATGTAGAGTCCTTCCATCTCGCTGCGATAGATGTGCGCCCGCGGCAGCCCGAAACTCAGGTGGCCGGGTCGTCCGTGCGAGAAATCGCCCTCGGGCATCGCCATCCGCCCCTCCATGTCGAGCGACACGTAAAGCTTGTCAGCGATTACATTGGCGCGCGTCATGTTGGGAGCGTAGGTGCTCCACAGCTCCAGGAATTTTCCATTGTAGTCGCGCCGGACGGCGTCCCATTCCTGCGGGCTGAGGCACGAAGCGCGCGGGAAAAAGTACCACCCGTTCATCGTGTGCATTCCGGGAGGCGCCTGGCTGGGATCCCACAGCGAGTTGACCCAGGTGCCGGCGCCGGGCCGGTCGGGAATCTGGCCACCGTAGGCCTGCAGGATGTAGTCGGAAACCTGGGCGGCATCTTCGAATCCGACGATGGTGTAGAAGCACTTGTTGATGTCGGCGTTGTGCCGCGCGGATTTGTAGTTGGGCGCCGTCCGCAGCGCGAACGACGGCGTGCCGAGCACGTGCTCAGGTCCAAACCGCCAATTCACCATCCGCTCTTTTCTGAAATCACTGAGCTTGTCCCATCCGATGAGATCGACGAAGGTGGTTTTCGGATCGGCGTTGGAGGCGACCAGTTTGCGCGCCTCGATCGTGCGCCCGTCCTTGAGCCGCACGCCGGTTGCGCGTCCGCCTGAATTCAGAATCTCGACGACCGGGCTGTTGTAACGAAGGTCCGCGCCCGCCGCGAGCGCCGCGCTCGCCATCGCATGCGCGAGCGTATGCGTCCCGCCGATCGACATATAGTGATTCGCGCACAGCCAGATCACGCTCATCACGAATCCGAAGCCGTCGCCGGCGTGCAGGTTCGCGCCCCATTCCACGCACTGGCGATACATGGTCGCGCGCAGCTCGCTCGACTCGAAAACCTCATCGATGAGCACTTTCGGGCACTTGTTCATCTCTTGCGGCTTGAACCCGATGTCAATCCAAAGCTGCAGCAGCCGGCCCATGATGGCTTCGCTGCGGCCTCCCTCGAGCTGCACCTCGGACGCGGGCGGGCTGTAGAGCATCGCCGAGATGTAATTGTTGGCCGCCAGCACCTTGCTGCGGATCGCAGCGAAAGCATCGGCGTCGCGGCGCGAGTAGTAAGCGATGCTCGCATGAGTCTGGTCCGCGAGCTCAGGCCGGTAGATGATTAGCGGCGGCCTGCCATCGGCAAAAGTAATTCCGACCTGCGCATCGGGCTTGATCACCCGGGCCCCGAAGCTGGGCAGGTCGAAGTCGCGATAGAAGGGCATCATCTCGATGAACTCCATGTACTGGGCATGGAGGTTGTGCCAGAAGCCGGGCACGGTCGCCTCGTCGGTGTGTGCGCCGCCGCCTTCGTCGTGGCGCCGCTCGAATATCCCGACTTTCAAGCCTGCGCGCGCGAGATAGGCGCCAAGGCAGAGACCGTTGTGGCCGGCCCCGATAATTACCGCGTCATAAGATGCGTCTGGCATGCGGCCCTCCTAATGATTGCCCTCAGGGGCGAGCTTCATCAGCCGATGAACCCGAAATGGAAAAAAAAGATTGCCGATCCGCGAGGTGACTTTCAGCCGGCCTCGAAGATGCTCGACCAGCGGATTGCTGCGGCCCTGCAGCAGCTTGGTCAGCGACTGGTACGAACCCGCGATAGTGGCGTCGAGGGGCCCCGCACTGCCGTCGCAAATCGCGATCACGTCGCCCCGAAAATCCACCGTCACGGAAGCATCGTAATCAGTCGCGGTGAGACCGAGGCGGCCACGCAAACGCGACGCGCGTACCCGCCGCCGCGTCGAATCGGCGAGTTGCTGCTCGAGGAACTGCTGCACGATCGAGGCGAGCCCGCTCGTCGCGTCGTCATCGAGTCGCACCGGAATATCTGCGATAGCGGTCATTTCCACCAGCGTTCGACGTGCTGATCCTGCGCGATAATCTCAAGCGCGTTGTAAGCCGGCGCGAAGGTCACGAAGCCGTGGGGATGCTGCGTGGCGCCGCACATGTACAGATTCCCGATCGGCGTCCGATACTCTGAAAGAATCGGGCCGGGGCGATTGTCCAGCATGTTGCCGAGATCGATAAGCCCGCCGATCCAGTCGGCCCGAACCATGTTCGGGATCCGCCGCGTGATGTCGAGCGGCGAATAGGTCGCCCAGTCGAGAAACGTGCTATCGGTCAGGTTGGGCGCCGCCTCTTTCCACACGTCGATGCATCGCTGGCCGTATTCGCGGGAGATATTATCCCAAGCGGTCGGACCGCCGTTGGCGAGATCGTAGGTCGCCATCTGCCGGAGCAGGCCGGTGTAGAAGCCGTCGGGCGCGTCAGTCGGATCATAGAGCGAATTGACCGCGGCATTGGGCCGCGGATTCAAAAGTTTGCCGGCGCGCACGTCGTGCCAATCGTCATTGAACTGCTTCTGATTTTCGTAGCCGAGATTGACCACCCAGGCCTGATTGACATCGGGATCGAACGCGGCCGCGCGATACTCCGGCTTCGCCGTCATCGCCAGATGGACGCTGAAGAACGTGGAATCCATGTGCGGAAAGTGCTCGACCTCGGCATTCAGCGCAGCGGACAGATTCTCGCGCCCGACCAGACGCAAGAAAGTCTGCTCGAGGCTGATCGAGCTGGCGACCAGGTGCTTCGCCCGCACTTCGCTGCCATCTTCGAGGCGGACGCCGACCGCCTTGCCCTTCTCGACGATGATCTTCTCGACGCCCTGATTCAGGAAAACGCGCCCGCCGGCTTGCGCCAGCGCTTCCCATAATGAATGGGCCAGCGCGTGCGAACCGCCAATGCAGATGTGCCAGTTGTCGATCTTGCTCAGCAGCAGCGGGAACGAAACCGCGAGCCCTCGGCGATCGGTCGCGTAGCCCGCGAGCGAGGCGTGAAATGACAGATGAGCCTTGACTCGATCGTTCTCGAAATGGTGGTCGAGGAATTCGTTGATCGTCTGATGGCGCAAATGAACGCTCAGGTACTTGCTCTTTTCCTCGATGCCCCAGGCCACCAGCGCCTTGGTGATCTCCTTCATCGAGTTCGGCGGCGAATACATCAGCGTGCGCAAAATCAGGTCGCGGTAGCCGCGCGCTTCTTCGTAAACGCCGTGGAAGGTCTCGGCGTCCTTCGGCGAAAAGCGCGCAATCGACTCGCAGGTCTTGTTCAGGTCGGTATGCACCACCAGCGCCTTACCGTCCTGAAACACGCTGGCCATTTGCACCGGCGGCTGGACGTAGCGCAATCCGTGCCGCGTGATGAGTTCAAGGTCGTCGTACACCGGGCAGATGCCGACCAGGGTGTGATAATTCGCGTGGACGTTGTGCAGGAAGCCCGGCCGCGTCAGTTCCTCGGTGCAGAGTCCGCCGCCTTCTTCGGTGCGCTTCTCGAAAACGCCAACGCTCCATCCAGCTTTCGCCAGGTAGCTGGCGAGCGCCAAGCCGTTGTGACCAGCACCGATTATGATCGCGTCGTAACTCGCATCAGGCATGGCGTTCTCCTCCCTCCGAAAAACGGGCGCTTACGGTCGAACCAGTGGCAAGCAAAGTGCGATGTGCGAAGCTCAATGGAGTTGGGACGTTGGTTTTGGCCATGAGGCTGTCCTCTCCGGACGCAAGCAGTGTCGCGTTCCGGTCATTGGTTCTTCTCCCGCTGTCTGGGCCGTGCGTTGCGCGGCAGCGGTCTTTGCAGAGCAGGTGGCACGCGACCACTTGCGATGAAACGTAGGATCACGCTTGCGTGTAACACCCCGATCATCTGGTTCAGGATCGCCGTGGCGGCCTCGATCATCCTGGTCATCTCGTCCGCCGAGGTCTTGCCTGCCACGCCGCGCGTGAAAAGCCGCAGCTCCTCGCGTGCCAACCACCGGGCCATATCGGCATAAAGCCGCATATTCTCCGGGCCAAAGCCGAACGCTTCGAAGCCGGCGGCTTGCAGCTGTGCGTAGAGTTCGACGATCCGGACGCCGGCGTCATCGAGCCATTGCACGCCTTCGCGCAACACGATTTCGACAGCGCCGGCCGCCGCGAGCTGTCGAATCTCGCCCGGCGCCACACCGGTGCGCCGCGCGACCTCGGTCAGCCTGACGGGGGGATGGCGGCGATCGATGCCGGCTGCGCGGAACAGGTGGCGGTCGAGGTCGGCCAGCGTCTGTACCTCGGCGGGCGCAAGCGCCGTGTCGCCCTGGACCATCGCCTTGATCACTCGTAGCGGAAGGAAGCGTCTCTGCTGGAGCTGTTTGATCAGACGAATACGGTCGACAAACGAGGCGTCGTACAAGGCCACATTTCGCCCCAGGCGGTGCGGTTCGGGTAGCAGTCCGGCATTAACGTAGAATCGGATGGTCTCGCGCCCGACCCCAGCTGCCCGCTCGAGGGCCTTCATCTTCAGCCTTGCAGAAACACGCGGCCTGACGGCTGGTGATGACATGTCTTGGCTTGTGATCGGCGTGGGCATATCGCGTAGTGCAACTACGTACTACGTATCATCTGCGCTGTCAAGCTCTTCCTCGGCGTTCCGCCATTCCGACCGCACGCGAACTGATCGATTTATGGCGGCGCGCGGGTGTCACCGGACTGTTTTGCGCATCCTCGTTTTTTTCGGCGATGATTGAGGTGTGCCGCCGTTCTCACGCCAACAGCCAATTGCGTGCCAGCGCGCTGATTGCAGGCTGGCGAGGGCGGATTGGGAGCGCCGGCACGATGTTTCGGGAGTAAGCGTGATTTCGGCGGCCGATCATGTGATCGCCCGTCGCGCTATGCTGTATCCGATCGCATCACCGGCGGATGCGGATGATTCCAATTGATGCTAGCGACCCGTTGCGACGGGGGCGCAGTGTTAAGCGGCGGCTCCGTTGTCGCCGCCGGAGGGAGAGAGAAAAAGATGCGCTACGCGGATTTTTCGATTGAGACTGGCCCGTCGTGCCAGCGACCAGTGAAAAACCCCGCGCGTAGCGGTGATTGAATCCCCATAGCAGTCATAATCTAGAACTCGATGAATGCGGCAACCTTACTCCTTGCCGTTCGCTTCATCATTCAATCGCGACGGCAGCCGCATCCTTGGTTGGATTTGAGGCTTTGGTCTTTTTCCTCGCTCGAGACTTCTTGACGGCGGTAGCCATCGACACTCGAGCATCCGCGGTCATTGTGTCCACCCGCTGCATGTCGTTGAGTCCGGCCTCAGTTAGCTCAGGTTTGGCGAAAATCGAGCTCGGAATAAAATTCGGTCGATCTTCACCTTTCAGGCGGATGTCGCGGAGTTCAAGATAACGCATTCGGGTGGTGCTGATGCCAACAAAGGCCGGCCCGTCCATGCCGTTCTTTCCAGCCGCGCGACACTCGAAGCGGGTATCGACGATCGGAAAGGGCTCCAGGGCGCCGATGGACAGCACGGAACCGGGCCACCACCTCCCTTTGCCCACGCGGACGATCCAAACCCAGACAGGAGTACCCGGACTAAGTTCGCCGATCCGATGAACATCCATTTGACAGTCTTCCCTCCAGTTCAGCTTTTACGTCAATGACTTTCAGCCAGGAGCCGAAATTTCTGAAATACGAATCGCAGGTAGAAACTCGCCGCGTGCCACCAGCAGTTCCATCATTAGGGCAGTTTCCTCGGGGTCTCGTTGTTCGACGAGATCCCCAAATCACGCTCGGCGTCAGACAGGGCCGCGAAGATTGAGTCGGCCGTGACGGCGGCCATTATGGTTCGCAGCGTTTCAGGCCGTGAACACATCTGCGGCAGCTTTGCCAGCCACGGAAGCTGCAGTTCGTGAAACTTAAGCCCGAGTACGAAAAACAGATGAGTGGGCTTACCGTCGAGAGCGTCGAAATCGACCCCGCCTCGCGATCGGCCCAGGACCATGAACGGTTTGACTACGTGCTCGGGATGGCGATTGAGCGTGTGCAGGAAGGCAAGTCCGTTACCGGTCGCGCTCGGCATGATATTCTCGCGCTCGATAAGAGCGCCGACAAACCAGTTCTTGTCCCTCACCAAATTCAGCCGGCTAGCCAGATTCGCCAGCTCCTCGATGACTCCGGTTTTGGTGTTGGCCTCCAGCTCGGGAATTATGTGGCTTGGCTGAAAGCAACTCGCGAGATTGAGCATTCTGCGCGCCGCGGGCGCGCCGTTGGAAACGTCAACGCTCCGTGGCGTGACGCCCAGCATTTGATCGTCGAGCCAAGCGTCCAGCATCGCCTTGCGGAAGCGCCATTGATTTCCGATTTTGACTCCGGGTAACTCCCCCTCGGATACCAATTTGAGCACCGTTCGCTCGTTGAGGTTGAGGTAATCGGCGAGTTGGCGAACCGTCATCAATCGATCTGCCGATTCGCCGGAGATTTCCGTCGTTCTACGGACAATGTTTGCCACTTGCGTAAAAATACCTAAAACTTCCGTATAATACAATCGATTACCCCGCTAGTGGGCGGTTTTGAATTATTGGCCAAACTAGACTAGGCGGGACGAGACGGGACCAAGCGGAATAAACTGGGACAACGCTCCCCCTACATTGGTCGATGTCTGTTTCGATTGGCCCCTTTGGCAGGCATGCGCACGCGTTTCCACTCTTTCGGACAGGCGCAATCTCGTCGTTCAACCTGTGCGACTGGCTGCCCCGAAGAATCCATCGTGGAATCGGGATCGGTGTCCCATCTCTCGCCGCAATTCTCGCATTCGTAATGGTTCCGGCCGGATAAACGTTTCGGTTCGACTTTCGTGTTGCACGTACCGCTCTTTCCATTGCATTGCAGCATAGTGATCTACCTCACCCAATCTCAGCAATATTCCTTAGGTTCACGCCTCCCCTATTTCCGCCTTTCCTGCGCTTCTTTACCTTTTCAGGTTTCTCGTGAGACGCGATTTTTGGCTGCTTTTCGCGTTTGGTTTTGCAATCAATGCAAAGCGTTGCAAAGGGTCTATCTTTGAGAAGGGCAGCCGAAATCGGCTCACCACATTCCGAGCATTTTTGTCCGATGTTTTCCATTTCCCGATCCTGCCACTTCCACTTCATCAATGCACTTGCTACATCGAGCAAATGCCTACCCGAGCAAGCAGAGGCGGCAAGCAGCGGACTTCGCGCAAAATGCGCTCCGCGTGTTCGAGGAAGCGATTGGCGACGTTCTGAGCCCGCAGAGGACAAGAATATCCACGCGCAAGCGCTCTCGGTGCTCGGAGCGTCGAAGGGCGGGAAGGCGCGGGCCGCAAAGCTCTCACCAAAAAAGCGCCAAGAGATAGCTCGAAAGGCAGCAGCCAAGCGATGGCACCGAAAATAGCGCCACTCAGTCATGTAGAAACAGTCCGGTTTTAGCTTTAGGAAAAGTCTTCGCGCGCTGAAAAAACTCGGTCTCTGTTATTTCGGTCGCCCAGTCCAATCGGATTTTGAGCAAATACCTGCGGTTGTCCTCCGCTCCTTCGACCTTCACATCCAATGCTCGGAGACCGATTAGATTGTTTAGGTCGCGGATGTACGCTTTCCATCCATTTTTTAAGGGCTTATATTTTGTTTCCAGTTCACGCCAAAGCGCACGCAGCTCCAAGACTTCTCGCCGCAAAAGTACCTTTAAAATCTCGATCTGGCGTGCACCCATCGCCCGACGTCGAGTACTTTGCAGCCGGTCAAATAGGTCGTACATCACGTCGCGAAATAAAGCCTTTGAGACGTGTGTCCTGATTTCGATGAAAAGCCGATTGCACTGACTGGCTATGCCTGTCAATCCAAATTTGAGGAACGGAGTCAGGTCGTGATTGCCCGCTCGTACGGCGCTCAGAGCTTTCAGGTAGTTATCTTTGTGGTCGTAGTAGTAGTTGGACATTGCGATAAAGAGAGAATCTCGTAGTCCGGCACGGCGTAGCATAAGGGCTTCTAAGGCGCGAGCGGTGCGTCCGTTTCCGTCCTGAAATGGGTGCATCGCCGCGAAATGATAGTGAAGCGCCAAAGCCTGAATGAGACGGTCGTGATGACGATACTCTGAGGCCGCGGCTTTGGTCAGTGCTTTGAAAGCCGCAACGCATTCGTCTCCGCCGTTCGCGCCGCGATGGCGCGGTGTCCCGAATGTGACATTGCTATCCTTCGCTCGAACCGCACCTGGCTGGCAGTGATCATCATCGGCACCGGTCACGATACGTCTATGAATTTCCGCGATAAGTTCTGGAGATATTGGCCGGTCATCTTCTAACGTCGCGATCCAACGGTAAGTGTCCAACGCAGCCCGCGCCTGCTTCTGCGACCGGGTGATCAACTGCTCGGGACTTTCGCGAAGCGCGGCATCTAGCTCGCGGTCTGTGAAATCCGCACCCTCAATTTTTGACGTTCCAGCTACTTCCCTCTTTAACTGCATCTGTTCTAGTTCGTTCGCCCATTCTCTCTGATAGGGAATCCGCATTAGAGAGAGAACGCCAGCCTTCGCTTCGGACAATTCGTCGATCAGCAAGGTTGCATCGTAAGCGATCCATTTTGAAGGCACGATGTATTGAATAGCCCTGCTGGTTTCCGCTTCATTTCCACTTAATTGCCTTACGCTAGATCCCAATATCTCTTGATTCTCCATATGAATTTCTCCAATCGAGCGGTCTAGAGACGCACCAATGTTTCTGGCATAATTCCGCCGTTATTTCAAGGAGGAGTCGGGTAGTGGCCCCATTGGTTTCAATGGTGCTACGGTCTTGCGCGAAAGCCGCGCCGGGCAATCTGAGCCAGCCAGAGAGTGCGACCGGAGAGTACGAGAAGAGAGAGTGTGAGCTTGGACAAGATTTCAGTACTGGCGAGCGGTGGCTTGGACAGCTCGGTTTTGATCGCGAAATTGGCAACCGCCGCCAAAGTTTACCCGATCTACGTGCGATGCGGCTTCGGGTGGGAAGCGATGGAGCTCGATGGCCTTCAATCCTTCCTCGACGCGCTCGACAACCGCAACGTGATGCCGATAACGGTGCTCTCCGCGCCCAGCGACGTCCTGTACGGCGACCACTGGAGCGTGTCGGGCGCGAGCGTTCCCGGCGCCGACGAGCCCGACGAGAACACCTACCTGCCGGGCCGGAACATCATACTGATTGCGTTGGCGGCAGTTTGGGGCAGCACGCACGGCGTCTGGCGCATCGCGATCGGATCGCTGGGCGGCAACCCTTTTTCCGATGCCACCCCTGAGTTCTTCCAGAGCTTCGCCCGCGCACTAAGCATGGGACTGGGACGCAAGGTGATGGTCGAGGCGCCGATGAGAGGTCTCCATAAGGACGACCTGATCAGGACGTTCAAAGACCTGCCGCTCGAGTTGACCTTGACCTGCATGGCGCCAAAGGGTGCTCAGCACTGCGGGCAATGCAACAAATGCCGCGAGCGTCAGCTTGCCTTTCGCAACGCGGGTGTCGTGGATCGCACGGTTTACGCCGGCTAGTGGTGTCTTAGGGATGGATTCAGCAGGCCGCCGCACTTATCCCAAGTGGAAATTCCTGACTATAGCTCTCGTGCTCCTACAGATAGGTGTCCTTGGAGCTTGCACCTCCCATCCTGCGCCAGGTGCAAAGCCCGCTTCTGCATTTCGAGTCGCGCTGCTCACGCCGGGACCGGTTAGCGACGCGGGCTGGAATGCGGCCGCGTATGAAGGACTCGAGCTCATCAAGACCAAGCTTGGCGCTGAAACCGCCCTGGTGCAGACCAAGTCGCCCGCCGACTTCGAGGACGCTTTCCGCGACTTTGCCTCGCGCGGATTCGACCTTATCTTCGCTCACGGCTTCGAGTACACCGATTCCGCCATCGAGGTAGCGCGAAGTTTTCCAAACACTTACTTTGTGGTCAGTTCCGGGGCTGAGTCGTCCGCCAATGTCGCGTCGATAACCTTCAATGTCGATCAGGCAACCTACGTGGAAGGCGTGCTGGCAGCCGGTGTCTCGAAAACCGGAGTCGTAGGCGCCGTCGGCGGTATAGAACTGCCGTCGATACGACTCTTCTTCGAGGGCTTCAAGCGGGGCTTTCTTTCAGCACAGCCTAAGGGTCGTATTCTGATCAGCTATACCGGCAATTTCGACGACGTCGGTGCGGCCAAGGAAGCGGCGCTTGCGCAAATCAGCCAGGGCGCGGACGTGCTGATTCACAACGCTGACGCGGCCGGCCTTGGCGTCTTCATTGCGGCCGCACAAGCGCACGTCTTCGCCTTCGGCGTATTTGACAACCAGAACGGCGTCGCTCCGGACGTCGTCCTGGCCAGCGCCGTGACTTCGACGCCACAGGCTTTCCTGAAAATCGCAACCGAGGTCAAAGACAAGCGCTTTCATCCGGGGATGCTGGAATTTGGAATGCAGGACGGGATGGTGAGCGTGGTGTTTAACCCCAGGCTGGAATCGCGCATTCCCGCCGCCGCACTCGAACGCGCGCGCAAAGTCGAGCATGACCTCGCGACCGGACAACTGGTTCTCCCGCCAACGCTCACACAGCCCCCTGCCACCAAATAGGCCACCGCTTGCCTCCCGCCGCCAGAGCACTCTCGTTTCTTAAGCTTCATCTCGCTTAGTGCACTGGCCACTTTTGGCCATCTTGTTTGCCTTCGCGTTCGACCGCTCGTACCCTGCGTCTCAACTATGACAGCCAGCAACCTGAGGGGGTCAAATCCGTGAAATTCGGACTGTTCGGAATCAACAACGGAGCTTGTGCGTTGCCCAAGTGTGCCGCCGCAGTCGCGCGCGCGGCCGAAGATGCGGGGTTCGAAAGCCTGTGGACGGGGGAGCATGTAATCCTGCCCGACCCGCAGGCGCCGCCCTCGCCGGTGCCGGCGGACTACCCGATGCTCGACCCTGCCGTCGCGCTATCATTCATCGCGGCGCACACGACGAAGATTCGCCTGGGAACCGGCATCATCATATTGCCGCAGCGAAATCCCGTGGTGCTTGCGAAAGAGCTCGCCTCGACGGACGTGCTGTCGAACGGCCGGCTGATCTTCGGTATCGGCGTTGGATATCTGAAGCCCGAGTTCGAGGCGATTGGCGCACCGTTCGATCACAAGGGTGCGCGTGCGGAGGAGTGGCTGGCGGCGATGATCGCGCTGTGGTCGATGCCCAAGCCGGAGTTCAGCGGCAAGTGGATCAAGTTCAAGGGCGTCAATGCGATGCCGCGGCCGGTGCAGAAGCCGCATCCGGAAATTGTCTTCGGGGGGCATTCGACCGAGGCCTTCAGCCGGGCGGCGCGCCTGGCCAAAGGATGGTACGGGTTTGCGCTGGACCTGGAGGCGACGGCGAAGTGCGTCGAGGGGCTGCGGGCGGCATGCAAGGCGGCGGGCCGTCGGTTCGAAGAGTTGGAGGTAAGCATCACTCCGAGTCCGCGAGTGAAGGTTGATCGCGACACCGCCAAGCGCTTCGCCGACCTGGGCGTGAGCCGGCTGATCTTGCTGCAGCGCGGCGCGGACGAAGCGGCGCTGCTCGAAGGCGTTGGCGAGACCGGGCGCAACTTGATCGGCAAGGTGTGAGGGGTGAACCACAGTTAGGATCGGATTCGAGCCGGTCAAAATAGGACGACGAGTGTCTCAAGAGCGCGACGGCGGGCATTGACGAGTCGCGTTCACGGTGGGTCGGCATTTTTCTGCCGAAGCACCAAAATCCTACCGGCTGCGGCGGTCAATTTTGGCCGCAGGTCGCTTTATTCGGCTGACATTTCCGTCCGCATCCCTGCGGCACGCATGTTGCGTTAACCCTGTTCAAGGGTTGTTTGGGTAATCGCACGAATCAATGAAGCGAATATGAAAAGGGGAGCTGACAGATGTTGAAAAACGAAAGCAGTCACGTACTGACGGTTAAGGAACTCTCGGACTATCTGAAGGTTCATCCGTCGACAATATATCGGCAGCTCAAGCACGGACGGCTGCCGGCGTTCAAGGTCGGCAGCGACTGGCGCTTCAATATCGAATCAATCGATAGCTGGCGACTGGAGCAGGATAGGTTCAAAGCGACGTAGGCCTGTCGGCCCGCGTAGCGGGAAGAGGCGGGGGCCAAAGGGGAAAGAGGGGAGTCACGAAGTGGGGCGTCCGAAAGGGCGCCCGGCGTGGCTAATTCCGGTCGCCACGGCGAAGGCCGACCGACCGGAGAAAAATTCGACAGGAACAAATATGCGGTTGACTATTGTAGCCGGATTGATCATGGGCGTGGCGCTGGCGACCCAGTCGCTGCTCGGCGCTCACGCCAGGGCCAAAGTCGGTCATACGGCGGGCGCGGTTCGCGTCCACGAGAGCGCGCCCTGGTATATCGCAATGAATGCCGGGCACAGCGCGGGTACGCGCGCCACACACGTGCGGCGGAATCGGGAAGCTGATGCAATCGAATCTTGGTAGCGGCACGTCGCGCGTCGCGAAGGGGGCTGAGGGGCTGCCAGGCTAAGAGGTGATCAGATGCTTCTGATCGCGCCTGTCGAAGCCTCATCGGCGGGACCGGCGAAATCGAACGCGAGCCATCCGCGCAACGGATCGACGCGGCTTACCTGCACCATTATCGGCATCTGATTGGGCAAGGTGGGCGCACCGTGCAAGGTACCGCGCACGGCGAAATCAGCGAGTTCCGCACTTTGGCCTCCGCGTGCGACGTAGGCAAGGATTGGGCCGTCAAGCGCGTGACGCTCGAGGTATCGGAGAGTCCAGTAACGCTTGGCACGCCGTTCGAGCTCGCGACCGGAAGCCTCCGCATTCTCGGCGCCGGCGAGCACGGTAAGTAATTCATCGACGGTGTAAATCGCCGCCTGGTTATCGCGATTCGTAAGCGCACCCAACAGTTGTCGCTGCAGTACCAAATCGGCGTAGCGGCGGATCGGTGAGCTCAACTGCGCGTAAAAGTCGAGTCCGATTCCGGCGTGATATTCCGGATGCAGCGACAGGCGCGGGCGCTGCGATGCCAGATCGCCGCCAAGTTGCGGCTGCACACGGTAAATGATCGGAATCCGGTTCGCGGCGGCGTAGCGCGCGGCGACGAAATTGCTCAGCACCATGAACTCCGCCACCAGCGTGCGACCCGGCGACGCGTTATCGAGCACGCTGATTTCCACGTCGTCACCGCGCACGCGGACCTTCGCCTCGCGCCGCTGCACGAGGACTGCGCCGGCAGTGCGGCGCCGCTGACGAAGCTGGCTGGCGGCGGCATGCAGGCGGGAGATGGTAGCGGCGGCCTCGTCGCTGCAGCTCCCTGACTCGATAATGCGATCGACCTGGTCGTAGTCGAGCCGGCGCTTGATTGGAATTCGAGCGGGATAAATCGAGGCTTCGACGAGTTCGCCGTCGGCCGACAACCGCACGTCGGTGGTCAGCACGGGGCGATCTTCGCCGGAAATCAAACTCGCGGCTCGGCATGAAATCGGATCGGGAAGCATCCTGATGGTTATTTCGGGCAGATAAACCGTGGTTGCGCGTGTGGCCGCCTCCTGGTCCATCGCGCCGCCCTTGACGACGAAATCGGCAACCAGCGCTATATGCACGCGCACCCGCATGCCGCCGCCGGCGAGCGCCTCGCAACTGAGCGCGTCGTCAACCTCGACGGTGTCATCGTCATCCACGGTGACGGCGTATCCGCCGTCGGAAATCGCGCGTGGGCCAGGCACCGCCTCGGCCGCCTCCTTCATGACGGCGTCGCTGAATTCGTCCTTGAGCCCGGCGATAAACGCGAAACGCGGTACGCGCGGCAGCGCGCCGAGCCGCTCCAAAATTTCGAAAGCCGCTTCGGCGGGATCGACGTCGGGCGCCGCCTGCGCGAGCATCTGGGTCATATCGCGGCTGCGCGTGAACGGGTTCTTGAGATAGCGCGTCAGCTCTTCGATCAGCGCGGCCGCTTCCTCGGCAGGCGGCATCTCGGCGCCGCCCAGAACATCGCGCAGATGCTTTTGGATTTTACGATAGTCGTCGCTGCGCGCCCGAATCCGATCGTTCTGCATCCGCAGCCGTTCGACCTGATCGGGCGAGCGCGGCACGAAATCCATGTGGCGGCGGACGAAATAGGTCCGATCGCCGAGCAGCGCCTCGAGCATTACGGAGGCGGCGGCATTCGACCGCCGGCCGAAGAACAACTCGGCAAGTTCTGCGGCGGAAAAGCTGCGGCCCTGCTCCTGGGCGACTTCCCACAGCAATTGGAGATCGAGTTCGGCTGCCAGTTCGGCGCGCTCCCGTTCCAGGTCGGCGAGGGCGTCGGCGACGTCTTCACGATCCGCGCGTCGATCCGGATGGCGCATCAGGACCAAATCGCGCGGAACCAGCCGCTCGTGTCCGGCGGAATCGATCACGGCGAGATGGCGTTCCTGTTCCCGGGTGACGAGGGCGGCCTTGAGCCGGCCCTGATCGAGGTACTCGACGATGGTGCCGGCGTATTTGATCGGCGATGACACGTCAAAATTCATTTTGACGAGCGCCGCGACCTAAGACTATATGGAAGGGCGAACAATCGCTGGAAGATGGATCGTAACAGCGGCTTGAGCAATAGAATTCAGATCGACCTGCCCGACGAGCTGTTTGGGCACCTGATGCGGGTCGCGCAGGCGATGGGGATTTCGAATCCCGAGGAGGCCGCAACGATTGGGCTGGCAGAGTGGGTCTCGCGCCGCAAGTCCGAGCTGGACGACCGGGATCCGAACGAAAAATACGTTGTCAACGAGGCACTCGATGAACTTCTCGAAAAGAAAAAGTAGTTTTTCAATTTTTTCAACGTTCGCCACCGCGTTGAGTGTCGCCGCCTTGACGATCGCCGCGTTGCCGAGTGTGACCAACTCGATCGCGAGCGCGGCGGGCAAGGGCCTGGACGTGGAAGTACCGTTCGAGATCCAGGCGCTGAAGGCGCCCGGCCTCGTCGCACCGTACTTCCTGCAGGATAACCACGGCGTATTGGTGGTGTCCGACCAGGCGGGGGGAGTCTTCTCGGTCACGTTCGGCGGCAAGGTGAAGGAGCTCGCGGGCAAGTCGAAGATCAAGAACCCGGCCGGAGTCGCAGTCGCCCCGCCGGGATTCGGCTCATACGAGGGCAATGTTTTCGTGCTCGCCACAGCCGGCGATATCAAGGCGCCGTGCGAGGTCGAACGAATCGACAAGTCGGGCGCGCTCAGCACGTTCGCCAAACTGCCCAACGCCGGCGCGGCCCCGACCGAATGCCGCGATCTGGAATTCGGCGCGGCCGGGACACCGTTCGCAGGCAAGCTCTACGCGGCGACCAGCGGCAACGCGACAATTTATTCGATCGACTCGTCGGGCAAGGCGAGCGCATTGGGCACCTACAACAAACCGGTCGTATTCGAACTGACCACGATAACATTTCCACGTGCTTCCGATTCCAAGGCGGCGAACACGATGCTGGTCGGGATGCGCGCGAAGGGGGCTGGAGTGTCGAAGGTCGGCCGCATCAGCATGGTCGGCGCCGACGGCAAGATGAAAGACGACGTTTACCTGGTCGGATTCATCCGTCCGTCGGGCTTCGGGTGGGCACCGTCAAACTTCGGCTCATACGGTGACGAGTTGATGGTCGCGGATACCGGCAAATTTGCTTACGAGAACAACAACGAACGCGACGGCCAGGTCTATCGAGTGGAGAAAGGGATCGCCCGGGGGTTCGCCGCGGGTCTGATGGATCCAACGGACATGAAGTTCATCGGCAGCAAGGCGGTGATTTGCGATCCTGCTGAGAAGGGCCAAGGACAGGGCGCAATCGTGATTATCTCGTCGCTGCTGTAGGGCGCGGACTATCCTATCAGTGCCAGGGTTCGCGGACAATTTCGGTGTCTCCGGTCTCGCGATCGACCAGTAGCATCTCGACCTGGTTGTACTGTCCCTTTGGAAAGAAAACGTAGCCGCTCACCGTGAAGTCCTTGCGCACTTCCTCGGGTTTGAGTGAGAGCGCCTCGATCTGCTGATTGGCCTGCTGGTCGGCTCTCGATTGGCCTTTTTCGGCACCGCTGAGAATGCCCCATCCACCGCCGAACGCGCTGCCGACTAGCGCGCCAGCGCCCGGAGATCTGAAGCCCCAGCCGCCAGCTGAACCAGCCGCGCCGGCGACGGCTCCCGCGGCTGCTCCCACTGCGGCGCCCCCGACGCCGCTGACGGCGGCGCTTTGTATCGCTCCTTCCAGTTCCTTGGCACTGCCGGCCTGTCGCGCCGCCTCACCCGGTGGAAGAGGAGCGACTCGTTCGCCGGCGTCGTTGAGCGCGAACACCTGGCTTGGCACGACCGCGCGCGGCGCGTCGGTGCCGTTCGCGATCGACACGTAAACGGGGGTTACCTCGCCGACGGTGGGAGCGGCCGCGACGCTTATGGCCAACCGGCCTTGCTGCGGAGTCGCGACGACGTTGGGGGTATGTTCGATCGGCGCCGGCGCGATACCGCATCCGGAAAGTGCGATTGCCGCCGCGATTGCACGGGCTCGAAGTCCGATAGCAGGGCTTCGATGCATCCCCGGCGCGGTTCGATTTTTCATGAGCATCACGAATGATGTTTCAGAGTCTCATTTCAATCCGTGGCGCGACGCAAGTCCATACCCGCTCGCCTCGGATCTATAGACGCAGCGCATGGGCGGAGGTTTCATCGGCGCTCGAACTGCTCGCATTACATTTAGCGTGCGCCGCGGCGGGGTGGTAGCGGCCGGGGTCCAGGTCTGGGGCCAATATGGGGTTCAGGGGGGAATCCGCCAACCCAGATTAGCGGTGGAGGAAAAAACATGCCGTTCAAGGCGTTCAATGAGGCAACTTCCTGGTCCCCCGATTCGGCGGCATACTGTTCAGTGTCGTTTTGCTGCCTCATCGCCATCTGGTAGAGGTCGAATTCGTTTTGGTGTCCTTCATACACGCATGAGCAGACGTCAGGATCGTAGTACCAGTAGACCGTGCCGGATTGGGCCGCGTAGCTGCGAATTTCGTGCGGCGGGAGGTCTTGCACGAGCCCGACTTTGTCGGAAGTGTCGATTTTGATCGTGCTGAAGCCCGCGTCGGACAGCATCGCTTCGGTTTTTTTAACGGCCTCGGGCCGCGAGGCTTCATAGTGACGGTACGCGGCGCAACCCGACACGACTAGCGCCGATAGAACCAGGATGATGAACCTTTTTTGCCGCAAGAAGTCCGCCCGTTCGTCGATGCAGTCGGCGACCCGCCAGCATCCACGGCCCGCCGCCGCATCGAGCATATATCCATCGCGCGCCGGACAGAAGGAATAATTGCGCGGCCGCTCCGAATCGCGGCAGGGGGCGCGTGGGCGGTCCAATGCGCCATCTTCGCCCGCGGGTGTCTTTATGATTTAACGATCTTGTTCGTTTACGGGCCGGGGTGGCGAAATGGCATACGCAGAGGACTTAAAATCCCAAAATCAAAATCAGAAATCAGAAATCATCCCCTGAAATAAAAGTCTTTTACCTCAAAAAATCCGTTCGCTCGACTTGCACAACCCTTACACATTCCGCTATCTTTCAGGGGGTTCGGACGGCATTTTTCAGTGATCGAACACCACACAATCCTGGGCGGCAAGGTTCACGTTTACAAACGCCCGAACAGCCCCCGCTGGCAATGTGCCACCTATCTCGGCGGCAAAAACCGCCGCACCACCACCAAGGAACAAAGCCTCTCCAAAGCCAAGGAGATTGCGGAGGACTGGTACCTGCAACTCCGAGGCAAGCTCCGCAACGGTGAAATCAAAACCGAAAAGACCTTCCGCGAAGCGTCGGAACAATTCCTGCGCGAGTACGACGTCATAACGCGGGGCGAGCGCAGCAAGGTTTATGTCGACGGCCAGCACTGGCGGTCGCGGGTGCATCTGGTGCCATTCTTCGGCCCCTTGGGCCTTTCGGAAATCACCGCCGGCAAGGTCCAGGAGTATCGTATCAATCGCCTTGAAGAGGCGATGAAGAAGCGCGGCAAGGCGCCGGCCCACAACACCATGCATCAGGAAATCGTGACCCTCCGCCAGACATTGAAAACCGCCGTCCGGCAGGGATGGCTCGACCGTCTTCCCGACCTTTCCGAGCCGTACAGGTCATCTCCCAAAATCTCGCACCGGGCCTGGTTCTCTCCCGAGGAATACAAAAAGCTCTACGAAGCGACACGCAAGCGCGCGCACGAGCCGAAGATGTCGCGCTTCAAATGGGAATCAGAACAACTTCACGACTTCGTTCTGCTCGCGGCCAACACCGGCCTGCGACCGGATGAAGCGTGGCGGCTTCAATTCCGGGACGTGACGATCGTTGAAGACGAGGGCAGCGGCCACAAAATCCTTGAGATCGAAGTACGCGGCAAGCGCGGTGTCGGCTACTGCAAGAGCATGCCCGGCGCTGTCCTCCCCTTTGAGAGATTGAAGGCCAGACCCCGTCCGGCGCGCGCGGACCACGCAGCCAAGGACAACAACGGAGCAAACTCCACGACGAACGGATCCGGAGAATTGCGACTTCCGGAGCCGACAGACCTTATTTTTCCGAAGTGGCAGCGCGAGCTGTTCAAGACAATTCTTGACGAGGAACATCTCAGGGTCGATCGTGAAGCGCGGCCTCGAACGGCCTACAGCCTCCGGCACACATATATATGTCTGCGGCTGATGGAAGGCGCCGACATTTACCAGATCGCCAAAAACTGCCGCACCAGCGTGGAGATGATTGAAAAATATTATGCGTCACACATCAAGACCAACCTCGACGCCGCCGCCATCAACATCATGAGGCCGAAGCCAAAAAAGAAAGAAAACCAGCCGAAGACTTGAATCAAAACCAACGCTGACATTTCGCTGCCCGACGAGAAAAGCTATACATGATCAGCCATGCGGGCGTGGCGGAATGGCAGACGCTACGGACTTAAGGAAACTTGAGTGCTCGCCTGGGAAACCGGCGATGCAGAACTGCCCAAATTCGGGGAAACCTGAAATGGCAATCCCGAGCCAAGCCCGGAGCAAACGCTCCGGGAAGGTGTAGAGACTAGACGGGCAGCACCTAAGCCCCGGATTTCCGGGGGACGGTGAAGGGATAGTCCAGACCGCAAACCTGACGCGCGCGTTTCAGAGCGCCGCGTCCGGGCGGCGAAAGCCGTAGACGGTATGAAAATCCGTTGAGCTTAACGGCTCGTGAGGGTTCGAGTCCCTCCGCCCGCACAAATTCACGCAGGAGGAGCGTAACAGGGTAGGGCGCAGTCACCTTGTCTCTGAGGTCGCGCTGCTCCTCCATCCCAGAGCCTGCAAAGCCTGTTGAACTAATGTCACGTCCTCAGCCACACGGCGATCTCTCCCGTTGCCGGACAACAGCACGACTTGAAAATTCTCAGGCGCAACCCGCTCAGCAAGTATGTACCTGCACTGGTTTGCCGCCTGACGGGCATCGTTTTGATGACCGGCAATTATGAGAAGGAGCTTGCAGGGATAAGGATGAAAGAGAAGGTCCAAAACCGCACCCCGGATCTGCTTCGGGGTCCGCGACTCCACTTCGACGGCAATTCTGTTGCCAACGACACCGTCAATTCGTCCACCTGCCGCATCGTCGCCGAAGCGGACGCTGCAAACCACACCACCATCTAGAAATGCGGCCCCGGCTGCACCGTGCATGATGGCTTTGCCGTAGGCGTCATGGACGAGTCCTCGACTTATAGCATCAGGCGCATTCGGTAACGGTGCATCGTCTGCGAGCGGACGTTCGGGCAGGGTCGGAGGTGTCAATAATCATCCGAAAGTCACCCACATTTATCATTTGAAACTCCCCCACCGGTTTAGTTCTGCTGGGGGAGCGCGAGGGGGATTCCCCCTCGCCACTCCGTGTAGAAGCCATCAGGTTCATGC
>Ga0316363_10000112_pt1 | contig 126488 bp, 98 predicted proteins | sample Sb_taG_3_FD_200459 | JGI IMG/M metagenome (GOLD analysis project Ga0316363, IMG submission 200459) | Peat soil microbial communities from Weissenstadt, Germany - Sb_50d_a_PC metaG (v2) (version 2) | ecosystem: Environmental > Terrestrial > Soil > Wetlands > Peat | place: Germany: Weissenstadt... | reverse complement strand
CGCGCCGGATGCTCCAGATCAGGTCGGAAGGCAGGCCTTGCGCTTTGGTCCAGGCTTCCCATTCGCCGTAACCCAGCCAGCGGGCCACGCCGGCCCCGATCAGCGCGATCCACAGGGATCCCTCGCGGTCTTCCACCACCGCGCTGGCCATCGCGGTGCGCAGCCCCCGCCGATCGTCGATCACTCTCCAGTTGCCCTCGCGGCCGATGGCCAGCCCCTTATCGGTCGGGACCATGACCGATCCGTCCCGGCCCGCGGTCAAGGCGCCCCAAAAGGTGCTGGATGCGATATCCGGTTTTTCCTGGACCAACCGCGCCGCGCCGGGCGGCTTGCGGTACAGCTTGCTGGGGCTGCGGATCCACACCGAACCGTCCGGCGTTACAGCGATGGCGTCCCAGGCGTCGTCCGGCAATCCTTCCGCCGGCCCGAACATCGAAACGCGCCCGTGGTCCTCGACGCACAGCCGGCGCCCGCAGCCAAACCAGAGCTGCGAGCCGTTGCGCGCGATTCCGCGCATGGGCGTGCCGGCAAGTTCCGGCCCCAAAGGATAGGGATGCGCGGAGAAGGAACCGTCGCCGTCCGGCGCCGCCTCGTACAGGCCGGAAAGAGTCGCCACCACCACGCGGCCCTGCGCGTCATTGGCCATCCGCTGGGTGCCCGACAACATGCCGCTCAGCCCGGCGACGGGGTGGAAGCGCTGCCCGTCGAAACGGAAAATCCGCCCGCAGGTGTTGGCCCAGAGCGCGCCATCCGCCGCCACGTGCAAGGCATGGACTTCGGTGGCGCAGGGCAACCCTTCGGCGGCGGCCATCAGGCGAAAGCGGGCGCCGTCATAGCGGTACAATCCGCCTTCCGATCCGGCCCAGATGTAACCGGCTCCGTCCTGCGCCAAGGACAGGATGGTCATGTTCTGAAGCCCATCGGCATCCCCGTAGTGGCGGAAACTGTACTGCTGGGCGACACCGGAGCCATTGCACGCCAGGATTAGCGCGGCACACGCACCGAGGCTAGGGCGAATTCCCACATACTACATATCGGCCCGGACCGCGAAACGCCCAGGAGCAGGCGTCACTCCTCGCGCAGTGCCCTCACCGGGTCCACGCGTGCCGCGCGCCGGGCCGGCCAGAAGCTCGCGAACAGCCCCGCCGCCAGGAGCAGCATCGTGACACCGGCGAACGAATACGGATCGAACGTGGAGACGTTCCGGACCAGCCCGGCCAGCACCTTCACCGACGCCAGGCTCCCCACAAGCCCCACCACGATGCCCGCCACCACCAGCCTGGCGCCCAGCCCGAGCATCATGCCGGTCACCTGCCGGAACCCCGCGCCGAGGGCAATGCGGATGCCGATCTCGCGCGTCTGCTGGGCCACGGCTTGCGAGATCACGCCGTAAATCCCGAACAGTGCCAGCACCAGCCCCAGCGCCGCGAACACGGCGAACAGCAGCAGGTTGAATCGCGGCCGCGCATAGGCGTTCTCGGCCAGCACGGCTTCCATCGGTTTGTCGTCCATCACCGGCTGCCCCGGGTCCACCGCGAAGACCTGCGCCTTGACGGCCTTGTCCAGCGCTTCGGGCCGCCCGTTGCCCAGCACGAACAAGCGGTCGGCGCGATTCACAATGGTGAACGGCACGAACATCTCCGGGACGGTTTCGTTGGTGCTCACGCGGTTCACCGTGTCCTTTACCACGCCCACCACCTGGAACGAGTCGTCGGCCAGGCTCACCGGCGGCTGGCGCAGCAGCGGAACGCGGACCAGCCGCCCGAGGGCATCGCCCGCGCCGAGATACTGCCGCACGAAGGCCTGGTTCACCACCACGCTGTGAATCCGCGCGTTCACCTCCTGGTCGCTCAAGAACCGCCCCTGGACCACGCTGATGCCCATCACCTTCAAATAATCGCCGTTGCTCTGATCGAGCATCACCCGCTGGCCGTTCTGCGGCGCGCTGCCCACCACCTCCACCGGCAGCGAGGCGTTGTACACCGGCGGCAACCCGCCGTTGATCCCCACCGCCAGCACTCCCGGAACCGTTTGCATCCGCCGCAGCACTTCCTGGAGGAACGCCGCGCGCCGGCCCGGATCGCGGTAGCGCTCGTCGGAAAACGGAATGCGCAGCGTGAGGATGCGGTCGGGATGAAACGCCAGGTTGGCGCCCTGGATGGAAATCAGCGTGCGGATCATGAGGCTCGCCCCCACCAGCAGCATCAGTGAGAGGGCCACCTCACCGGCCACCAGCACGCCGCGCATCACCCGCTGCCGCGCGCCGCCCGACGAGCCCCGGCCCGCCTCCTTGAGCGGCGTGAGCAGGTCGCGGCCCGAAAGGTGCAGCGCCGGCGCCAGCCCGAACAGCAGCGACGCGGCCACCGACACCGCGAGCGTGAACAGCAGCACCGGCGCGTTCAGCGTGATGTGGGCCTCGTCGGGAATGGTGTTGGGCGGCACCATGGCGATGATTCCCCGAAGTCCCGCGGCCGCCAGCGCCACACCCAGCGCGCCGCCCGCGATCGCCAGCAACAGGCTCTCGGCGAGCAACTGCCGCACCAGCCGGAATCGCCCCGCACCCATCGCCGCGCGCACCGCGATCTCCCGCCGCCGGGATTGCGCGCGCGACAGCAGGAGGCTCGAGACGTTCACGCAGGAGATCAGCAGCAGCAGTCCCACCGCGCCGAACAGAATCCATAGAGCGCCCTGAATGTCGCTCGGAAAGGTCTCGCCGAAATCGCGCAGCACCAGCTTCCACTGCTTCGGAAAGACATTCGGGTTGCGCTGTTCGATGTCCTGGAAGACCGGCTGGAGCCCCGCCACGGCCTGCTCGCGCGCGATTCCCGGCTTGAGGCGTCCGAGCAGGAACACGTCGCGCTCGCCCTCCACCGTTTGCCCGCGGTGGAACACATCCGGCAGGTACACGTCGGCGCCGCGCCACATAAAACGCATCGGCATGACGCCGATCACCGTGCGCATCCTGTCGTTGAGCCGCAGCTTGCGGCCGATCACGCCGGGGTCGCCCCCGAACTGCCGCTGCCAGAACTTGTAGCCCAGAATCGCAACCGGCTCGGCGCCCTCCACGGCGTCGGAGGCCATGGTGGCGCGGCCGACGAGCGGCGCGACGCCCATCACTTCAAAGGTGTTCATGGTGCAGTGATTGCCGCGCAGCCGCTGCGGATCGCCCGCGCCCGTCCAGGTGACGTCGGACCATGTGGATGCCACCACTCCCTCGAACACCGTGTTGTGCTCCGCGATGTCCAGGAACTGGTCGATGGGATAATAGCCGCCGTAACCCCCGCGCGGCCCCTGGACCCCCACGCTCATGAGCCGGTGCGGCTCCTTGTAGGGAAAGGGATCGAGGATCACCGCGTAGATCACGCTGTACATGGCGGTGCTTCCGCCGATGCCCAGCGCGAGCGATCCGGCCGCGATCGCCGTGAACATCCGGCTCTTGGCCAGGTTCCGCGCTCCGAAGCGAATGTCACCGAAAAACTGCTCGAGCCAGGTAAGAAGTTGCATCCTGCGCCGCCCCCATTATCGACGATCGGGCCGGCTGTTTTGTTAGGCTATATCAACATGATCGCGAAATGCCTCGTCCTCCCCTTGCTCGCCGGGGCCGCGCTGGCGCAGCCCATGGTGATCAAAACCACAACCCTGATCGATGGCAAAGGCCACGTCCTGAGAAACCAGGAGATCGCCATCGAATCCGGCCGCATCGCGCGCATCGGCCCCGCGAGCGGCAAGCCCATGATCGACCTCGGCGGCCTCACGGTGATGCCCGGATGGATCGATACGCACGTCCATCTCGGCTGGTACTTCAATAAGGAGGGCCGGTACGACCCCGGCGGCCGTGACAGCAAGACCACGCCGCAGCAGGGCGCGCTGTACTCCGCCGCCAATGCCTACGCCACGCTGATGGGGGGATTCACCACCGTGCAGGGCCTGGGCCAGCCGATCGAAGGCGATCTCCGCGACCTCGTCGAAACAGGCGCCATTCCCGGTCCGCGCGTTCTCACCTCCCTGCGCTCGGTGAACGAGAACACCGGCGATCCCGCGCAGATCCGCGAGTACGTCCGCAAGATGAAAGAGGACGGCGCCGACGTCATCAAGATCTTCGCCACGGCCAGCATCCGCGACGGCGGCAAGATGACCATGACGGTCGACCAGGTGGACGCCGCCTGCGGCGAAGCCAAGGCCCTCGGCATGCGCGCCGCGGTGCACGCGCACGCCTCCGATGGCGCTCGCGCCGCGATTCTGGGTGGATGCACCTCCATCGAGCACGGCACCTTCCTGGACGACGCCACGCTGGAGCTGATGGCCTCGCGCGGCATTTACTTCGACCCCAATTTTCTGGTGCTGCACAACTACCTGGACAACAAGGCCAAGTATCTGGGCATCGGCAACTACACCGAAGAGGGCTTCGCCTACATGGAGAAGGGGCTGCCGCTGGTGGCCGACGTCTTGAGGCGCGCCCGCAAGCAGCACGTGAAGATCGTGCTGGGCACCGATGCGGTGGCGGGCTCTCACGGCCGCAACGCCGAGGAGTTCATCTATCGCGTGAAGGACGGCGGCGATACCCCTATGGACGCGCTGATGAGCGGCACCTCGGTCGCCGCCGAATCGCTCGGCATGGCCGGGAAGATCGGCTCGCTAGCCATCGGCATGGAGGCCGACCTGGTGGCCGTGGAGGGCGATCCGCTCGATGACATCACGGCGGTCCGCCGCGTGGTGTTCGTCATGCGGCACGGGAGAATCTACAAGAACACGCGCTGAAGCGGGCGCACCGCAGACCTTGGCATCCGCACCGGTTTTGGCCTACAATCGGGGCGTGTTTCTGATCTTTCTGATCGCCGAGTTTTTCGCCGCCACCATGATGCTCGGATTGGTGATCGGGCGGTTCGTCGAGACCACCTTGGGCTACCTCAGCGGATGGACCGTGCTGGGCAGGCGTTTCAAAGCCGCCAGCACACCCGCCCGGTGGGACTGGGTCGCCCAGACGATCAAGGTCGGTACGGTGCGGTACCGCCGCTGCCTGCGCCTGTCCGCCGAGCCCGAGGGGCTCTACATCTGCGAAGCCTCGCTGATGCGAGCCGTGCCGCTGTGCATTCCGTGGGGTGAGATACACCAGGCCAGGCCGGCGCTCCTCGACGGCAAAAATGCGGTCGCGGTGACCGTGGGAACGCCGCCGGTCGCAACCCTGGAGTTCCCGGCGGTGCTGTATCGCTCGATCCAGGCGACGGTTCAACAGCGCTGGGGCGGTACGTTATCCTGACCGGTGTGACGTCCCTCGTCCAGAAGTCCCCGCGCTTTCAAATCGATGACGCGATCCGCCTGGCGCGCGACCTGTACGGCCTCGATGTGGCCGCGGTCCCTCTGCCCAGCGAGCGCGATCAGAATTTTCGCCTGTGCGACGCCTCGGGCGCGCGGTACGTTCTCAAGATTGCGAACTCCGAAGAAGCACTCGAAATCCTCGACTTGCAGAACCAGGCCCTCAAGTTTCTGGCGGCATGCGACACGGGGCTCACCTGGCCGCGCCTGATTCCGACTCGCTCGGGCAGCGAAATCGTGCCGGTGGCCTCCGCAAGCGGCGCAGCCTATTTCGTCCGCGTGCTCGGTTGGGTGGAGGGCGCGTGCTTTGCCGATGTGAAACCGCACGGGCGCGAGTTGCTGAGATCCCTCGGCCGCGGCCTCGGCCGAACGGATGCCGCGCTCGCGAATTTTTCCCATCATGCCGCCCGCCGCACGTTCTATTGGGACCTGCGCCGCGCACCGCTGGCGCGGCAGCACGTGGAGTTGCTTTCGCCCGCCGGGCGCAGCATCGTGGAGCCGATTTTCGCCAGGTGGGAAGCCATCGATTGGGCCGATCTGCCTTCGAGCGTCATCCACAACGACGCCAACGACTACAACATCCTGGTGCACGAAAGCGGCGCCCGCGTCGCTTCCATACTCGATTTCGGCGACATGGTCGAGACAGCCACGGTCTGCGATCTGGCCATCGGGCTGGCCTATGCGATGCTGCATGAGCAGGACCCCATCGCCGCGGCGGCCGAAGTGACGGCCGGGTACCACGAAGCACGGCCGCTCTCGGAGGCCGAGATCGACGCGCTCTATCCGCTGGCCGCCACGCGACTGGCGATGAGCGTGTGCTACTGCGCCGGGCAGGCCCGCAACGCTCCGCACAACGAATATCTGAACATCAGCAACCGCCCGGCCTGGGCGCTGCTCGAAAAGCTCGATGAGTTGCCCGAAGGTTGGCCACGCGAGGTGTTCCGTCGCGCCTGCGGCGTCGGCGTCGCGCGCACTCCGGGCGGCCTCCTAGCCTCGCGCCGCAAGCGGCTCGGGCCCTCGCTCAGCATCTCGTATCGCGAGCCGCTCCACATCATCCGCGGCTGGCGCCAGTATCTCTACGATTCCGCCGGCCGCGCCTACCTCGATTGCGTCAACAACGTGGCGCACGTGGGCCACTGCCATCCGCGCGTAGTCCAAGCAGCCGCCCGACAAATGGCGCTCCTGAACACCAACACCCGCTACTTGCACGAGCTTCTGGTGGAGTACATCGAGCGGCTCGCCGCCACGCTTCCCGCGCCGCTCGGCGTGGTCTACCTGGTCTGCAGCGGCAGTGAGGCGAACGAGCTGGCCTTGCGGCTGGCGCGCGCCCACACCCGGCGCGAAGGCGTGGTCGTGATGGACACCGCGTACCACGGTAATACGAACGCGCTCATCGATATCAGCCCGTACAAGTTCGCCGGCCCAGGCGGACGCGGCAAGCCGCCGCACGTCCAGGTGGTTTCGTGGCAAAGTGATTTCCGGCCGTCGCTCGACGGCGTCGCCGCGTTCTTTTGCGAATCGGCCCTGAGCTGCGCGGGCCAGGTGATTCTGCGGCCGGGGTACCTCCAGGAAGCCTACGCGGCCGTCCGCGCGGCTGGCGGAGTATGCATCGCCGACGAAGTGCAGACCGGCTTCGGCCGCCCCGGCTCGCATTTCTGGATGTTCGAAACGCAGGGTGTAGTCCCCGACATCGTCACGCTCGGCAAGCCCATCGGCAACGGCCATCCCCTGGGCGCGGTCGTCACCACGCCTGAAATCGCCGCGTCTTTTGCCAATGGCATGGAGTACTTCAATACCTTCGGCGGCAATCCCGTCTCGTGCGCCGTGGGGCTGGCGGTGCTCGACGTCATTCGCGACGAGGGCCTGCAGGAGAACGCGCGGGTGGCCGGCGGCTACCTGCTGCGCGGCCTCGCGGACCTGGCGCAGCGTCATCCGTTGATCGCGGACGTGCGAGGGCTCGGCCTCTTCCTCGGCTTCGAGATGCGGCGCGAAACCGGCGAGCCGGCCGCCGAAGAGGCGTCGGACCTGGTGAACTGCATGAAGGAGCGCGGCGTCCTGCTGAGCACCGACGGCCCCTTCCACAACGTGATCAAGGTCAAGCCCCCGCTGATTTTCTCCCGCGCGGATTGCGATTTCCTTCTGGGCCGCCTGGACCGCGTATTGCCATGAACGGCGTTCTGGCGTGCTCCGCCACGCGCAACAGGCGCGCCTCGTTCGCGAGCGGAAGATTTCGTCCGTGGAGCTGGTCGAGGCGCACCTGGACCACATCGCGAAGATCAATCCGGTCATTCACGCAGCGGTCGAGGTGCTCGCCGATCGCGCCCTGGCGGAGGCGCGAAAGGCACCGCAAGGGCCGCTGGGCGGCGTCCCGTTCAGCGTCAAGGATTCGATCGAGCTGGCCGGCGCCGCGTGCACCGCCGGGACGCTGGGCCGCGCGGGCGCTCCGCCGTCCAGCGAAGATGCGGCGCTGGTGCGGATGCTGCGCGGCGCCGGAGCGGTCCCCATCGCCAGGACCAATCTGCCCGACCTGCTGTTCGCCTTCGAAAGCGACAACCTGCTCTTCGGCGCCACCAACAATCCTTACGACGTGGCCTGCACCTCGGGCGGAAGCAGCGGCGGCGAGGCGGCGCTGATCGCGGCGTGCGGTTCGCCGTGCGGGCTGGGCAGCGATGCTGCGGGCAGCGTGCGCCTGCCGGCGGCCTTCTGCGGCATCGCGGGTCTAAAACCGACTTCGGGCCGCCTGCCGCGCGAAGGGCACTTCCCGCCGGCCGGCGGGTGGATTGAAGCGCTGTGGCAGATCGGCCCCATGGCGCGGTACGTCGAAGACCTGCGCATCATGATGCAGATCTTCGGCGCGCTCGACCCCGGCGAAGCGTCTGTCCGCCCGCGCGTCGCGTTCTACACCGACAACGGAATTGCGGCAGCGGACGGCGAGGTATCGCGCGTGGTGCGCGCCGCGGCGAAAGCGCTGGAATCCGAGGCCGCGTTCGTAGCCGAGGACCGTCCGCGATGCCTGGACATGGCCTACGACCTGGAGATGAAACTTCTCGGCGCCGATGGCGGCGATTCACTGCGCCAGTACCTGGCCGAACTCGGTTCCACGCGCGTGCATCCGCTGCTCACCGCATGGCTCGACAAGCTCGAGCCCTACCGCACCGGCCTCGCCGGCTTCCAGCGATACTGGGCCGATTGGGACCTCTACCGCGCCGGAATGTCCGCGTTCCTCCGAAGTTACGACGTGATCGTCTGCCCGGCCTACATCCACGCGGCGCTGCCCCACGGAGCTTCCACGCTCGACGAAAACTTTCGCGGCTTCAGCCACACCATGGCCTACAACGTCGCCGGCTGGCCGGCCGCGGTGGTGCGCTGCGGTGAATCCGCCACGGGCCTGCCTGTCGCTGTTCAGGTAGTTGCTGGGCCCTGGCGCGAGGACCTGGTCCTGACCGTCGCCGCCTGGCTGGAGCAGGCATTCGGCGGATGGAAGCCGCCCCCGCTCATTTCTCCTGGATCGTGATCCGCTGGTCCGCCGCTACGCTGCCCACCTGCTGCTTGATGCCGCTCGGCCACTCCACCGAAAGCGATGCCGAAGTGTCCTTGCCCAGCCCGAACGTCAGCGCCAGGTCGCTCTGCGAGCAGTAGCTCGACCCGCTGCGCACCATGTTCCACTGCTTTCCCGAAGCGCTCTCCACCCGGACCACTGCCCCGATCCCGTCGCGGTTCGACTTCGTTCCCGCCAGCCGCACCGAAATCCAATGGTTCCGATTGCCCCCGTCGTTGCGGTACAGAATCGCCGGACCGTTGTTGGTGGAGATCAGGACGTCGAGGTCGCCGTCGTGATCGTAATCGGCATAGGCCGCGCCCCGCGCCACGATGGGACGGTTGAACGCGGCCCCCATGTCGCCCGTCACGTTGGCGAACTTGTGATTGCCCAGGTTGTGGAAGAGCAGCGGCGACTCCCGGTAGCTCACTTTCGGCTGCACGCGGCCGATCTCGTCTTCGATGTGGCCGTTCGCCGAAAAGATATCCGGGAATCCGTCCAGGTCGTAATCGAAGAAGAAGACGCCGAACGCGAGCGAGAGCAGGCTCGCGCGCCCCACGGTCGACGAGGGCGCTTCGTCCACGAACAGGCCGTTGCCCTCGTTGTGGTACAGCCCGAGCATCTGGTTCGAGAAGTTGCCCACCAGCAGGTGCGCGCGCCCGCTGCGGTCGTAGTCGCCCGCGTCGGCGCCCATCGCGCCGCGGGCCACGCCGTCTTCGCCGAATGCCACGCCGGCCGCGAGCCCCTCCTCGCGAAACGCGCCGTTCCCCAGGTTGCGGTACAGCTTGTTGGGCTGCGTATCGTTGGCCACGAACAGGTCGGGCCAGCCGTCGCCGTTGTAATCCAGCACGGCCACCCCCAGCGACTTGCTGGTGGGGTCGCCCAGGCCCGCGCGCTCCGCCACATCTTCGAAACGCCCGCCGCCCAGGTTGTGGAACAGCCGGGAACGCGTCCCGTGGTACGACTCCGGCGTGCAATACGATTTCGTCGCGCCGTCCAGCGAACACCACAGGTCGTGCTCGGGCGACCACTCCACGTAGTTGGCGACGAACAGGTCGAGCTTGCCGTCGCGATCGTAATCCAGCCACGCGGCGCTGGTTCCGAAGCTGGCGTTGTGAATGCCCGCGGCCTTTGTGACGTCGCGGAACTTGCCGTTGCCTTCGTTGTGAAACAGCCGGTCGCCCTCGAGCGCGGTGATGTACACGTCGTCGCGGCCGTCGTTGTCGTAATCGCCGATGGCTACGCCCATGCCGTACATCTCGACGTCGAGGCCGCTGCCCGCGGTGATGTCGGTGAACGTTCCGTTGTGATTGTTGCGATAGAGCGCAGGGAGCGAGCGGCGGCCGCGCGGCGTGAAGTCCTTGCCGTTGATGAGCAGGATATCGGGCCAGCCGTCGCCATCGGCGTCGAAGAAGGCGCACCCGGCCCCCAGCGTCTCGGGCAGGTACTTCTTCCCCGCCCTGCCGGCGTTGTGGACGAAATGAATGCCGGCCGCGGCGGTAACATCGGTGAAGGTGATTCCACCGGGCGACACAACGGCGGCGCTCGCGGCAGCGACAGCGGCGGCCACACTAACCCACCACTTCACCGGGACGCCCCTTTCAGCGCGCTTTCGTGATCGTGAATCGCCTGGCGCTCGTTGTTGTCTTCGGGGCTGATCATGCGGCGTTTCCCGGTGATAGCCTGCGACGCTTCATCCGCCTTGAACCGGCGGAACAGCGCCTCTTCCCGCGCCGCGCCCGCGGAATCGCCCAGGCCGCGGTAGCACAGCATCAGCGTGTAATGCATCTGCACGTCTTCGGGATCCACGTCGCACACCTGCTTCAGCGCGTCCACCGCCGCGGCGTATTGGCGCTTAAGGAACAGAATGCGCGCGATCTGGTTCAGCACCACGCGGTCGCGCGGATACTTCGAGCGCGCCATCTCGAGCGACTTCAGCGCCCCGTCGTAGTCTCCGTCCGCCTTCTGCACCGCCGCCTGAAAGAACCACGTGCGGCCCAGCGACGGATCGATCGCCATTGCCTTGGCGAGGAACGGCTTCGCTGCATCCGTCTCGCCTTCCTGCACGAGGGCGCGCGCCACGTTGAGCCATCCATCGGCGTATTCCGGCTCGGCCTCCGTCACTTTGCGGAAGGCGTACTCCGCGCCTTTCAGATCGCCCTGCAAGAGCAGTCCGATGCCCCAATCGTTCCACCGCTCGCGGTCCTGCTTGCGAACCACGGGAGTCCATGCGGGAGTGCCCACCGGCACCGACGCATTGGCCTCCGCCAGCGTGACCACCGGCAGGTCCGGAACGCGCCCGCGAATCTGTCCCGACACGTTCGCCGGGATCGATGCGGGTGTGAATTGATATTCGAGCCCGTTGCGGTCCGGCCCCACCAGCGCCGCGTCCTGGCCCGGCTTGGGCTGGCCCGCATAAGCGTAATTGGTGTAATACCAGGAGAACTTCCGGTAGTTGAGCCGCGCGGTGAAGCTGATGGGCCCGCGCGCGCCCTTCGGCACGCGCACCAGGTAGTGCGCCACATCCGCCGCGCCCGGCGGAATCAGCCGGACATAAAGAACGCTGCGCGTTTGAAACGCGTTCCGTTTGTTGATCGGGTTGGACTCGGCGTCCAGCTGATACGAGCGGTAGAAATGCGCGCCGGGCTCCACCGGCCCCGTGCCGTTCTCCGTCACGTTGCCGCTCCAGAAAATCACGCGCCCATCGGCGTCCCTGGCCTGCAATTCCAGCCACACGTCGAACGCATCCACGGTGCCGCCCGGAAAAAAGTGGCCGATCTTGCGCGTCCGCACCACCACGTCCACGCGCGCCGTGCTGCCCGGCTCCAACGCGCCGGACGCCGCGCCCACGGGCGCCGAAAGCTTGCCGACCTCGCGAATCACCGCCGGCGCGCCCTGCTCCGCCTCTTCGCCCACCGCGAAGGTCGTGTTGGCCTCGACCGTATCGCCGCGCCGGCGCATGGCCGTCTGGCCGGCGTGCTCGTCCGCGGGCGAGACCGCGAAGATGTCCACCGTAATGAAGCCCGACTTCAAGAACTGCTCCTCGGCCGCCAGTTGCGCCGCGTCCTGGTTGGCATACGCCACCGCCGTGTTGGCCGCCGGAAAGCGGTGCGAATGAATCTTCCCGTCGCGATTTCCCGGATCGCGCGAATCCACCGGCGGCATATGGCAGTCCGCGCAAACCTGCGACTTCGCCGGGTAATAGAACGACCGCGCGCCCTGGCCCGAGACGCCGCTCGCCTGCCAGTTGTCGTAATCGTTGAAGCCGCGGATCCAGCGGTAGCGGTTCACCGGAACGTCCAGGTGCACCTTGTGGCACGCCGCGCAGAATTCGGCCGAGGTCATGAACGGCTTCAGAAAGGTCTGCTTGTGCGGCCTCGGATTGAGGTAGGTCAGGAAGGAATCGGCCGCTCGAATGATGCGATTCCGGCTGCTTGCCAGCTCGTGCAGGGGCGGATATTCCACCGTGAAATCGCCGTTCCCCATGCTGCTGCCGACGTGCACGATGGCGTGGCACGACATGCAGCCCAGGCCCGCCTGCGCCTCGGGCGTATCGATCTGCTCGCGGATCGGCCGGTCGAAGCGCCCGTTGAAGAACACCGCGTGGTCGTGGCACCCGGCGCACCATTTGCTGGACCGCGTGCCGGTCACGTCCTGCATGTACTCGATGGACTTCCGGTAGAACTGGTTGTTGAACGAAGCGAAGTGGTGCACCGAGCCTTTCCACTGCTCGTAGATGTCCTTGTGGCACTGGCCGCAGGCCTCGGAGTCCATGAAGAAGTTCGAAGGAATGATCTTTCCTGTGTTGGTTTGCGCCGACGACGGCGCGAATGGCGAAGCCGCTCCCGCCCCCTCCTGATCCATCGAGAGGGGCGCCGTCGCGGGGTTGCGAATAGTGTCGTACGGATCGGGGCGCGTCTTGTGGTAGAGCGCGGCGGAAATTGGCAGGAGGAACATAAGCGCGACAGGTCCGAGCGCCGCCGCGCGTGTCGAGCCGGCACGCATCAGCGCGAGCGTCACCAACGCCACCGCGGTCACCCCCAGCGCCACGTGCAGCCACAAGATCCAGCGGTGATCCAGGGTGTTCCCGCGCACTGCCAGGAAGATCGCGGGCAGCCCGGCCAGCAGGAACGCGCCCGATTCCCGCGGATACCGCCGCGCCAGCATCCCCGCCGCCACCATCAGGGCGAGCCCGAGCCCCAGGTGCAGGACCACGTTCGCCATGTAAAAGATGTCAGCCTGAGGGAACGCGGCGATGTAGCCGCTGTTGACGATCAGCAGGCCGAATCCGCAAGCCAGCAATCGCCGACTGGTCATTCGGTCAACCTCCGGATCAGGCGTAGCGCCGGCCGGGTCAGATAGTCGCGCACGTACACCTGGTGGGTTGAATCCTCCGGGAACCGCTCTCCGGCCGGATACGGATAGCTGCTCATGCCGTGAAAAGGCAGCGGCAGCACGGTCTGCGAGAACGCCGTGTTGGCGTCCGCATCTTTGGCCCAGCCATCCACCCGCAGCAGGAAATCGCGCTTCCAGCCGGCGGGCGGCTCGGGCAGTCCGGACGCGCGGAAGCGCAGCGCGATCTCGTCGCCCGATCCCAGGATCGCCATGCGATCGTCCGCTTCCGCCAGCAACTCCTCCACCGGCCCGTAGCGCGTGTAGTTCCCGGAAGTGGGATTCCACATTGACGTCGGACTGACGGACCCGTAGTCGAACGCCTCGGGCTGCTTCCTCCGCGGATCGATGGTGGCGCGCGAGAAGCCCCGGAACCGCAGGTCCGCGGCGGCCAGAGGCACGGCGGTCATGCGGACGGGCGGCGGCGCGTTGTCCTCCACCAGGAGAATCTCGTCCCAATACACGCAGAGGTTGGTCACGATGCGCACCTCGCGCGATGCCGAAAGAAACTTGCCGGTGAGATCCACCGCCATCGTCTTGGGCTTGCCCGCCGGGATGCCCATGTCTTCGACGACCGTGCGCCACTGGCCCGCCGCGTCCTTCACTTGCAGATACGGAAACGTCAGGTCCCGGTGCGCCTGCATGGCCCCCAGGAACGTGCTGCCATCGGCCCAATCGACCCATCCGTTCAGGACCAGGACCGCGCGATTGTCCGGCGCGGCCGCTCCGAAATCCAGATCGAGATGGTGCAGCTCGGCCACACCCGCCGGGTCTCTCCGGAATCCGTCGGGATATACGTGGTCGCGCGCCTGCAATGCCGGCAGCACATTGCGGCCCTCGGAGTCGCGCGCCGCCACCGGATAAATCCGGCGCTTAACGCCAAACAGCCGGAACTCGGGAAACGGCGGCGACTTGAACTTCTCGTTGGTCACGATCGCGGTCTCCGCCGGGTGATCCAGCGCGATGAGCTTGATCTGATCGATGTAGGAGACCTCCCGCAGCTCTTCGGTGACCCGCACTTCGTACTGGCCGTCGCGCGCCGCGAGCGACTGGCCGGGGATGGAGACGTACTCGTCGTGATCCACAGGGAAGTAGCGCCCGTCGCCCGAACTCGCGCCCAGCGGTGCCACCCCCAGCACATCCGTGATGAACTCGAAACGTCCGCCGTTCCAGGTGAAGATCATGGGGCACGACCCGGAGAGGCGCGGCGCCTCTTTGATGGCGTCCAGGCGATTGACCGGGCGTTGGGTCTCGTTCTGGATCAGCCCGTTGGGCCACGTGATGCGCACGGTGTCCACCTGCGTGCGGCTGCCCAGCCGGAACACGAGGGGCACGCCCTGGTACCTCGCCCGCTGATAGCTGGTTCCCGATTTGACCTCGACCACCGCGTCCGGCGCGAGCTTGGCGTTCTTCACGCCGGTCAGCGCCACCTCGATCCAGTTCCCGTAGTCCGGCGTAATGTCCCGCTGCAAGACCAGCGCGCCGTCCTGGATCGCGGCGCGGTCCGCGCGGCCGGTGCCGCTGAAATCGGCCGCGATGACGGCGGGAGGGATTGCCCCGCCCGGAGCCGCCTCGTAAACGCCGCCGAGCTTGTCGCGGTACAGCACCGCCGGGCGCCCCTGGTAGGACACCAGCAGATCGAAGCCCGGCGCATCGGGCCCGGCATCCACCCGCGCCGCGTCGATTGCCGCGCCGGCCACGAACGGGAACCTTCTGGTCTCGTCGCTGAACCCCGCGGCGCCGTTGTTCCGCAGCAGCCGGGAATCGGCGCCGATCAGAAACAGGTCCGCGTCGTAATCGTGGTCGTAATCCACCCAGAGGGCTTTGCGGAACGACCCGGTGGCCAGATCGGCCTCCTTGCTGAACTTGCCGTTGACGTTGCGATACAGCGCCGCGCCTTTCGTGGTGACGACGCACAGGTCGGGAAGGCCGTCGTTGTCGAAATCGCCGGGCGCGATGTCGACCACGTCGCGCAGCGATTCCAATCCCGTATCGGCCACGCGCTCGGCGCCATTCCGGAAGACCGCGACGCCCGCGTGCGACCACGCGATCAGGCTGGGCCGGCTGCCGCCATAGACGGCCGCGACGGCGACACCGTCGAACCCATCGGCGATCCTCTCGCCGCGAAACGTCGAAGCGGCCAGCGTCGAGACAGGCAGCGCATCCGCGGGATCGTAAATCTCCGCATAGGTGCTCCAGTCCATGTCCTCCGGGACCGCCGCGCCCTCCTGCTGCTTCTTCAAATCCTGAAAGACGCGAAGCTCCTCGGCAGCCTCGCCGGCTCGCTCCGACTGGCGGTACAGGTTGTAAAGCTGGAAATGCGGCGCGGCGAGCCGAGGGTTCAGGGTGCGCGCCTTCTCGAATTCCCGGGCCGCCGCCGCCATATCGCCCTTGATTTTGAGTAGCGCGCCCAGGTGGTAGTGCGCGACCGGTTCATCGGGCGCCAGACGGATGACGCCCTCGAACTCGGTGAACGCGCGGTCGAAGTCCGCCTGCTTTTGAAACGCGACCCCCAGATTGAACCAAGTGTGGGGCAGCTTCGGATCGAGCTTCTGCGCCTTTTCCAACTGGGCAATGCCGGCATCCGCGTCACCCTCGCGCAGAAGCGCCAGCCCGTAGTTCACCTGCTCGCGGGCGGAATTCGGCGCGAGCGCAAGGGCCTGGCGAAACTGCTCCACGGCCTCTTTCCCGGTGGTGGGATTCTCGTAAAACGCTTTGCCGAGATTGCGAAGGCTCCACAGGCGGGCATCGTCGATGCGCTGGCCGCGAAGCACCCCGAAGCCGCAAGCCACAGCCAAAGCCAGTGCGATCAGCGCCCGCTTCCGATATGTCCCGTTCCCCAAGGCGTAGTTCTCCCGATGTCCGGTAGGATACTATGGATCGGCCTCCCGGCGGGCGGGTGCGACCCCCGGGCGCTCCTGGGCCGCTACCAGTACAGCTTCAAGGCGAACTGCATTTGCCGCGGCGAGTTGGCCTGTCCCGAAACCACTCCAAACGTCGAGCTGTTCAGATTGGTGCCGGGATTCGAGAAAACCGTCCGGTTGAAAAGGTTGAACGCCTCGGCGCGGAAGTCCATGCGGAACCGTTCGGCAAATGCAAACGACTTGCCCAGGCTCACGTTCTCGCTGAGGTTCGGGAACCCGCGAACCTTCGGGTTGTACCGCGTCGCATTGCCCAGCAGATAATTCGGCTGGGCCGGGAATGCCGCCGCGTTGAGGTACGTGTCCTTCGCCGGATCGAATCTTCCGTCGTAGGTGGTGAGCCATCCGTCGTACGTGGTGATCCAGGGGCGGTTCGACCCGTTGAAAATCGGAAGCGGCGCGTTGCGGGTGACGGCCAGCGGAGAGCCGCTGGCATAAACCTGCGTTCCGGTGAGCCGCCATCCGCCCAGCGCCTGGTTCAGGAAGCCGCGGGTGAGCCATCGCTTGCCCCTGCCGAAAGGCAGTTCGTACAAGGTGTTCAGCTTGACCACGTGGGTCTGGTCGAACTGGCCGATGGACTTCTCCAGCCGCCGGTTGCCGTTGTCCTCGGCAAAGCCGGAGTTCGCGTAGTAGGTATCGGAATCGGTCAGCAGCTTGGAAAGCGCGTAGCTCCCCTGGAACGTCAGTCCGCCCGAAAGGCGGCGCCGCAACTTCAGCACCAGCGCGTTGTAAGTGGAGTGACCGCTCTTGTCGCCGGCGCTCTGGCTGGTGTCCACGGTCAGGTATTGCGGGAAGGGCCGCAGCGCCTGGTTCACCGTTTGCGAGCGCTGCACCGCGCTGTTCGTAAAATTCGCATAGGGAACCGGGATGCCCGCCGCCACGGCCTGCGCCGAGGTGATGCTCGAATTGAGCAGGCTGATGGCCTGCGACGCGCCGTACTGCTGGATCAGCTGGTTGACGTCGGACATCGGCACCTGGTTGATGTTGATGATGCCGGCCTGCAGGTGGACACCCACGGCAGCGTTGTAGTCCGCCTCGAAAACCGTGCTCGGGGAAATCTCGCGCTCGATCGAGTACGTCCAGTTGAACGACGCCGGCGCCCGCGTCGCGTCCTGGCCGTTCCAGTAATCCACGTTGCCGTTGTTGGCGAATGCCGGATTGATCTGCGGCGGCAGCGGGTAGGACGGCAGCCCCTGGTCCCAGTAGAACGACGGCGTGATCCCCTGGTTGGTGGAGGCGAAAGCGTATTGGCCGATGAATCCGGCGTAATGGCTGCTGCTGGCCACCACGGTGACGCGGCTGAACGAGCGCGCGAAGCCCGCCCGCATGGTGGTCTTCGGGGTGAGGGAATACGCCAGGCCCACGCGCGGCCCCACCTCGCCGTAGTACCCGGGGACGAGGCTGCTCTTCCCCGTGCGGCCGGCGCCCGAGCCTGCGAAAATCAGCGCGCCTGGATAGTTGTTCACCGCCGGATTGGGCGTCATGGGGGAAAAGTCGGAATACTGGTCGCCGCCCGCCACCGGCGGCAGCGTGAATTCGTAGCGCAGCCCCAGGCTCAGCAGCAGGCGCTTGGTGATGCGCCAGTCGTCTTGCGCGTAGAAGCCGTGGTAACGGTAGGTCTGCGGCAGGTAGCGGATGGTTTCGGTGGCGCCGCTGTCGGCCGCGCCCAACAGGAACGACGCGAAGGAGCTGCCGCTGGTGAACGAAGTGGCGCCGGGGACGGCGGTCTCGAGGAAGCTGAACGTGGCCTGGCCGGCGATGTTCTGCTGGCCGAAGCCGTTGGCCCGCTGGCTTTCGAAAGCGTAGCCGAACTTCATGGTGTGGGCGCCGCGAACGTAGCTCACGTCGTCCTTCATCGACCAGGAGGGCTGCTCGGTCCCGTTGTACGCCGTGCTGCCCCAGCCGGTGAATTCGCTGAACGAGATGTTGGGGAAGTTCACGTTGCAGTCCACGGCATTCGGAATGCACACCTTGTTCTTCCAGTTCCCGCCCGAGTTGGGCGAGTAGCTGTTCTTGAAAAACTTGTTGCCGCCAATGGAGAAGTGATTCATCAGGCGCGGCGATACCGTCCAGTCGTAGCTCGTGCGGTAGAGCGACGCGCCGTACTGCGAGACTTGCCCGTTCCACAGCGGCTCGGGCAGACCCGAGGGACCGCTCGGGCCGGGCGTCGAATCGTAGCGTGTGTGGTTGTACAGGAACCCCACGTGGTGCCGCGCGCCGAAGTTCTGGTCGATCTTGAAACTGCCCTTGTCCGTCGGGCTCAAGGTGACACCGCCGTTCGACAGGTAGTTGTTGGTCACCCAACCCGGCGTGCCCGGGACCAGGCCGGAACGGTTGGGCGTCACGTCCTGCGCCAGTGGAATGATGCTGTTCGTAACGGTGCTGAAGCGCGCGGCTGGGATCTGATTTCCCGGAAAAGGATCGCGGATGAATCCGCTGCCGCCAGGATTCTGCCGCGTGGAAACCGGGTCGTACACCGCCAGTTGCGCGCCTTTCGAATTCACCCAGTCGGAAAAATCGCCCTTGTACATTTCCGGCGTGGGCACCGTCAGGACGCTCCCGTTGCTGCCGATGCGATTGCGGAAGCCTTCGTAGGACAGGAAGAAGAACGTGCGGTTCCTGCCGTGGTAGACCTTTGGAATTTCCACCGGCCCGCCCGCCGCCGCGCCGAAGTCGCTCTGCTTGTAGATGGAGCGCGTCTTGGCGAAGAACCCGCGCGCGTCGAAAAGGTCGTTGCGCAGGAACTCGTATGCCGTGCCGTGAAATTCGTTGGTGCCGGACTTCGAGGCAAACGTGATCACTCCACCGCCGGCCTGGCCATACTCGGCCTTGAACCCGTTGGTATCCACGGCGAATTCGGTGATCGATTCCACGGACGGCGTCAGATACGCGGTCTCGCCGGCGTCGGCCGACCGGTTGGTATTCACCGAGAGCCCGTCGAGCGTGGCGCTCCAACTGGCCGCCTGGCCGCCGCCCAACGAGACGGCGCTTCCGCTCCCCTTGGCCTCCGGCACCGTGGCGACCAGGTCGAAGGGGCTGCGCAGCGCGCCTCCCACCACCAGCGGCAGTTGATCCACCATCTTGTTTTCGACGGCGGTTGAGATCTTGGCGTCTTCCGTCTGCAACTGGGCGGCCTCGGCCTTCACCTCGATCGATTCGGTCAGCTGCCCCAGTTGAAGCTGGGCATCCAGACGAATGGTGGCTCCCGCGGTCAGCGTGATGCCCTCTGCCGCATAGCGGCGGAAGCCGGCGGCGCTGATTTCGATCCGGTATTCGCCGGGACTGAGGTTGGCAGCGGTATACTCACCCGAACTGGTGGTCAGGATGTGAGTCGAGATGTTGGTGGACTTGTTGACGATAGTCACCGCCACGTTCGGCATGTTCGCCCCGGACCCGTCGGTCACGACGCCTACGATGTTGCCGCGCTCGGACTGGGCGTGAACCAGCGTTGCCGCGGCAAGCGCGATCAGAAGAGCTTTCGACATGGAACCCCCTCGCTTGTGGGCTATTCCTATCACATCGGGAACCGGCGCGTCAATGTCGCTGTTGCCTCACAGCAAGGCACGGCGTCCGATAGCTGAAAGTGCTATTGTGAGTCACGCGGAGGGCGCCGATGGCTCAAAGATTTCTGTGGACCGAGAGAACCGACTTCGGACCAAGTCCCCGAATCGCGTTTGCGATGTCGTACGATTCCAACCTGGGCCAAGTCGTGCTCTTCGGCGGCGACTCGCTGGCCAATGGCCGGCTCGGCGACACCTGGGTCTGGGATGGCTCGTTCTGGACGCAGATGGAAGACATCGGTCCGGTCGCGCGCCGGGATTTTGGCATGGTGTACGACACCGCCGGGCAAGTTACCCTCCTGTTTGGAGGGAGCCTGGCAGTGGCGGGACAGGTGCTGGGTGACACCTGGCAGTGGGACGGCACAGAGTGGGCCCAGCTTTCCGATTCCGGGCCAGCCCCACGGTCCGCTCACGCTATGGCGTTCGATTCCAACAGAAACAGGACGGTGCTCTTCGGAGGCCAGTCGAACGCTGGCACATTTCTGGCGGATACCTGGGAGTTCGATGGCCAGGACTGGACTCAGCAGCAAGACACCGGCCCATCAGCCCGCATGTGGCACTCCATGGCTTACGACTCCGCCAGCGCTCGGGTCCTCCTGTTTGGAGGAGCCGGCGCCGACTCGCAAGGGCTCGGCGACACCTGGGCTTGGGACGGCACGAGTTGGGTGCAGATTGCCGAGTTCGGCCCGCCTGGCCGCGCCTCCGGAGCCATGGCGACGACGGGTTTCAGCGTGGTCCTGTTCGGCGGCCTGAGCCCCTCCCAACAGGTCTTCGCCGATACCTGGGAATTCGACGGAAAGCACTGGACCCAGCGCCAGGATATCGGCCCCGGTCCGCGCTGGTTTCCGGCGATGGCTTTCGACAGCGTCCGCAACCGAGTCGTCCTGTTTGGCGGATTGCCGATAGCCGCAGGCGATGAGGCCGCCCTCACCGCTCAGTTGTTGGGTGACACCTGGGAGCATGAGGTCCCGCTCGCCGTGGCTGTGGCATCCGTCCAGGCTCCGCATGTTATTAACGGGGGGCAGCCGTTTACCGTCACGGTCAACTTGACCGGCCCCGCCCCTCAGGGTGGCGCCACCGTTGGATTGACCGCGTCAGTTTTAGGGGAGTCTAAACCGCTCCCGGATCTCATAGTCGCGGCGGGATCTACGACTGGTAGCCAGTCGGTGATCCTCCAGTCTCTTCCAATTGACGTGAATCTCACCATCTCCGCTCAGATTCCCGGTACACCCGCGGCGACCACCACGGCGCTCGGCCAGTAACCCAACGCACGCTGACTGATGTAACCCCCGAAGCCCCCCGCGCGCCCTGTTATAATCCGTTCAGTTTCTCTCGAGAGGTAAGCCCCAACTATGCGCAAGACCATACTGTCCGCGGCCGCGGCGATCGTCCTGATGCTGGCCGCCGGCGGATTCGCCCAGTCCCTTCCGGCGGGCGTCCAGAAGAAGGCCTCCGTGGGAGGCATCACCGAGTACGACTTTCCCAACGGGTTGCGAGTGCTGCTATATCCCGACCAGGCCAGTCCCAAGGTGACGATCAACGTGACTTACCTGGTCGGCTCGCGCCACGAGGGCTACGGTGAAACAGGCATGGCCCACCTGCTCGAGCACATGGATTTCATCGAGACCACCAACGGCCGCCAGATCAAGAATGAGATCGTCAGCCACGGGGCCGCGTGGAACGGCACAACGTCCAACGATCGCACCAACTACTTCGAGACGATTCCTTCCAGCGACGAAAATCTGAAGTGGGCCCTCGGCCTGGAAGCCGATCGCATGATCAAGGTGAAGTTCACCAAGCAGATCCTGGACACCGAAATGACCGTGGTGCGCAACGAGTTCGAGCGCGGCGAAAACAGCCCGCAGAGCATCCTCCGCGAGCGCGTCGAGGCCACGGCGTACCTCTGGCACAACTACGGCAAGTCCACCATCGGCTCGAAGGACGATATCGAGCGAGTGCCCGTGGAACGGCTGGAAGCTTTCTACAAGAAGTTCTACCAACCCGACAATGCCGTACTGGTCATCACCGGGCGCCTGGATGAAGCCAAGACCCTGGGCTTCGTCGCCGGCACCATGGGCAGCATTCCGCGGCCCGGCCGCAAGCTCGAGCAGACCTACACGGTGGAGCCCGCGCAGGATGGCGAGCGATACGTCGAACTGCGGCGCGTCGGGCAGGGGCAGGAAGTGATGGTGGCGTACCACGGTCCGGCCGCCGGCCATCCGGATGCTGCCGCTCTTCAGATCCTCGCCGGAATCATGAGCGGTGGCGGCGGAGGCGGGGGACGCGGCGGAAGGGGCGGTGGCGGCGGCGGCGCCGAAGGCCGCCTGCGCAAGGCGCTGGTCGATACCAAGCTGGCCGAATCGGCCGGCATGTCGGCCGCCATGCTGCACGATCCCGGCCTCATCATGCTCCAGGCTTCCCTGAACAAAGACCAGTCGCTGGACGAAGCCCGCAAGGCCCTCATCCGGACCGTCGAAAACGTAGTCAACGACGTGCCGACGAAGGAGGAAGTGGACCGCGTGCGCACCGGTCTGCTGCGCAACCTGGAGAACAGCCTGTCGGATCCGCAATCCATCGCCACCGGCGCGCTCAACGCCGCCATCTCGCAGGGCGACTGGCGCCTCATGTTCCTCCAGCACGACCGCCTCCAGGACGTGCAGCCGTCCGACCTGGTGCGCGTGGCCAAGCTCTACTTCAAGCCCTCCAATCGCACTGTCGGCTACTACATTCCCGACGCGGCCCCCGACCGCACCGTGGTTCCCGAGACGCCCGACCTGGAGAACCTGCTGAAAGATTACAAGAGCACGGTGACCATCAGCCGCGCCGAGGCCTTCGACCCGACGCCCGCCAACATTGAAGGCCGTGTGGTGCGCAGCAAGCTCGCCAACGGCATGAAGGTGGTGATGCTGCCCAAGAAGACCGCCAACGACATGGTCGCCGCCACCATCGAGCTGCGCTTCGGCGACGCCAACACGCTCAAGGGCCAGAACGCCGCCGCGCAGTTTGCCGGCGCTTTGCTGAACAGCGGAACGAAGACCAAAACCCGGCAGCAACTGGCCGACGAGATGCAGAAGCTGAATGCCCGCATCACCGTGTCGGGCGGCGGTGGCGGCGGCTTCGGGGGACGCGGCGGAGGAGGAGGCCGCGGCGGCTTCGGCGGCGGCGGCGGAATCTCGAGCGCCAACGCCAACCTCACCGCGCCAGCCGGTACCTTTGTCGCCGCCATGCGCCTGGCCGTCGAAATGCTGAAGGAGCCGGCGTATCCCGCGGACGAATTCGACCGCATGCTCACCCAGCGCATCAAGTCCCTCGAGGTTCCTCCGACCGAGCCCACGCAGCTTGCCACCGAGACGCTCCAGCGCCATCTGAGCCCCTGGGCGAAGGGCGACGTCCTGTACAACGCCACGCGCGAGGAGCAGCTCCAGGAGTTGAGAAAGGTCACGCTGGCCGACGCGAAGAAGTTCCACGACCAGTATTACGGCGCCAACTACGGCGTCTTCGCGGTGGTCGGTCCCGTCGATCAGGCCGCCGTGCAGAAAGCCGCCGCCGAACTGCTGGGCGCCTGGAACACCGCCATGGCCTACAAGGAGATCGCCGCCCCGTACAAGGCGGCCGCGGCCATCAACCAGAAGATCGAGACGCCCGATAAGGCCAACGCCCAGTTCGAGGCCGGCGTGCGCTTCCGCATGTCCGAGAAGGACCCCGACTATGCCGCCATGCTGCTGGCCGGCTACATGTTCGGAGGCCCAATCACCTCCCGCGTCTCCGACCGCATCCGCAACCGCGAAGGCCTGAGTTACGGCGCCAATGCGCGCGTGGCCATCCCGGTCGAAGGCGACGCCGCCATGCTTTCCGGCACCGTCAGCCTGAATCCGGTGAACGGCCCCAAAGTGGAGGCCAGCTTCAAGGATGAGCTGGCCAGGACCCTGCGGGGCGGCTTCACCGCCGCCGAAGTCGCCGAAGCCAAGAAGGCCTACCTGGATTCGCGGATGGTTTCGCGCTCCCAGGATGCCGCCCTGCTTTCGCTTCTGGCCTCGCACGAGCAGGAAGGCCGCACCATGAAATGGGACGAGCAAGTGGAGCAGAAGATCCAGGCGCTCACCCCCGACGAGATCAACGCCGCCTTTCGCAAGCATATCGACGCCGCGGGCCTTTCCATCGTGAAGGCCGGCGATTTCAAAGCCGCGGGCGTGTATCAATGAACGTCGGACAGGTCTCTCGCCTGCCTCGGGCAGGCCGGGAGACCTGTCTGACCATCGCCTTCGTCTTTGCCGCCTACATCCTGTGTCCGCCGTTCACGTCGTTCGACTCGTACTGGACCGTGCCGACCGCTCTGGCCCTGATCGGCCATGGCACCACCGCCGTCGATGACTACGTGGCGTCCGCGCCGCCCGGCGCCCGGTATGCAGTGGAATGCGTGCCGCCGCACGCGACCGGTGTCGCTTACAACCTCGCTGACGGATGTCCCGGAGGCCACTGGTACAACTTCTATCCCGTGGGCGTGCCGCTGCTGGCTCTGCCGCTCGTCTTCCTGGTGAAAATGGGGACGGCCGCCGCCGCGTTTCTGGTCCCGCGCGCCGCGACGCTGGCCGCGCATCCCGTGCTGGCCGCTTTTCTCGGCGGGGACCTGGCCGCCGGCCACGCCGTGGTCGAACTCTTCTGCGGCGCGGTGTTTGGAGCCATCACGGTGTGGCTCCAATATCGCATCGCCGCGCTCTTTCTGGCCCGCCGCGCGGCGCTGCTCGTGGCGCTGATCTTCGCCTTCGGCACGTCGGAATGGTCCGTGGCCAGCCGCAACTTGTACCAGCACGGCCCTTCGCTGCTGCTCCTCAGCCTGGCGCTCTATCTGATCCTGCGCGCTCGCGAAGAGCCCTCGCGTATCTCCTACGCCGCCTTTCCCCTGGCTCTCTCCTTCGTAGTGCGCCCGTCCAACTGCATCTCCGTCGCGGCGCTCACGGTCTACGTCGCCATCCACTACCGTGCGCACCTCATGCGATTCCTGCTCTGGGCCGTTCCGGTCGCGGCGCCTTTCCTGGCCTACAATCTCGTGACGCGCCACAGCCTGTTTTCGAAATACTACAACGCCGGCATCGGCATGCACTATCCCCTGCTGGCCGGTTACGCGATGAACCTTTTCAGCCCGTCGCGAGGCCTCCTCATCTTCACCCCAATCGTCCTGTTCTCCTTTGTGGGAATGGTGCTGGCATGGCGTGCTCGCTGGTGTTTTCCGCTGACTCCCTACCTGGTCGCGATCGTGATCGTGCACTCCCTGTTCATCGCGATCTACTGGCCGGGGCACTGTTATGGCCCGCGCTATTTTACGGACATGCTGCACCTGTTCGTTTTCTTCCTGGTTCCGATCGTTCTGTACTGGCCGAAACTTCCGGTACGCGCGCGCCCGGCCGCCGCCGTCCTTTTTCTTCTGTTGGCGGCCTGGGGCGTTTTCACGCACGGCCGCGGCGCAACGTCGGTAGCGGCCAGCCAGTGGAACGTCGAGCCGGCCAACGTGGATCAAGCCCAGTGGCGCGTCTGGGATTGGAGCGATCCGCAATTCCTGAGAGGTCTCAAATGATCCTCGCCATCGACATCGGCGGCACCAAGTTTTCCATCGCGGTATTCGACGGCGACCGGATGGTCCGCCGCGAAACGCGCGCCACCGATGCCGCGGGAGGCCGCGAGTGGATGCTCGCCAACATCCGCGAAATGGTGGAATCCCTTCGCCTGGATTTCAGCTTCCAGCGCTGCGGCATCGGCTTCGGCGGTCCGGTGGATTTCGCGTCACAGCGCGTCGTGCTTTCCACCCATGTGGGCGGCTGGCACGGCTTCGACCTCCGCGGCTTCGTGCGCGATCTCGCGGGCGCTCCCACCGTCATGGACAACGACGCCAATGCCGGCGCCATCGGCGAGGCCGAATTCGGAACCGGGAAGGGCTGTTCGCCGCTCTTTTATATGACCCTTTCGACGGGCATCGGCGGGGGCATCTACCATAACGGCGAAGTGTGGCGCGGCGCCGATTCCTACGGCGGCGAAATCGGGCACCTCACCATCAGGCCCGGCGGCCCTGAATGCCTCTGTGGCGCGCGCGGCTGCTACGAGCGCATGTGCTGCGGCCTCTGGCTCGAGCGCGACTACGGCAAGCCAGCCATGGAACTTATGCAGGATCCCGCCTTCGTGGAGCGCTACGTCGTGGACCTGGCACTCGGCTTGAAAGCCGCCATCATGCTGCTGAATCCGGCCCGCATCGTGTTGGGCGGCGGCATCTCCAAAGCCGGCGACCGCCTCTTCGCGCCGCTTCGCGCCGAACTGCGTCGGCAGATCACAAGCTGGTCCGCGGCCCGCATCGACGTGGTTCCCGCCGCTCTGGGCGACGATAGCGTACTGTTTGGCGCACTGGCCCTCGCGCGCCGCTGACGTTTTGTGCTGTAACGAACACGTAACCTTCCGCTGAAATTGAGTCATCGTCATCGGACCGTTATGCTGTGGTGGGGATAGGGCATTCGCGAATGCCGGTCAAGCTTACGAACAAGGACAGAAAGTTCCGGCTGTTATTCCAAGAGAACCCGCAGCCGATGTGGGTCTTCGATCCCGGCACGCGCCGGTTTCTGGAGGTCAATGCCGCGGCCTCGCGCCTGTATGGCTACACCGCGGACGAGTTTCGCGGGCTCACTCTCTCCGACCTTCAGAGCCGCGAAGATGCCGGCCGTTTTCTCGCGCAGCGGAACGATCCCGCCGGCGCCGTACCCACCGCCTGGCGTCACCGCACCAAGAGCGGCCAGCAGATTGAAGTCGAAATCGCGGTATACGGGATCGACTACGGCGGCCGCGAGGCGCAACTGGCGGTCCTGATGGACATAACCGGGCGCCGCCATCTCGAAGATCAGCTCCGCCAGGCGCAGAAGATGGAGTCCGTGGGTCTGCTGGCGGGCGGCGTCGCGCACGACTTCAACAACCTGCTCACCATCATCACCGGCTACGGCCAGTTGATCCTCAATAGCCTTGGTCCGAAGGACCCCAACCGCCATTCGGCCGAGCAGATCCTGAAGGCCGGAGAGCGCGCCGCCGCCCTCACCAGGCAACTGCTGGCCTTCAGCCGGCGTCAGGCGCTGCAACCCAGGGTGCTCGATCTCAACATGCTGGTCGCCAGCCTCAGCACCATGTTGCGGAGGCTCATCGGCGAGGATATCGATCTGCGCCTGGTCCTGCCGTCCGATCTCGGCCGTGTGAGCGCCGACCCGGGCCAGATCGAGCAGGTCGTCATGAACCTGGCCGTGAATGCGCGCGACGCCATGCCGAAGGGCGGAGTCCTGATCCTCGAGACCGCCAACGTGCAATTGGACGAACAATACGCCGCCGCCCACGTCGCGGTGAAGCCCGGCCCCTACGTCCGGCTGGCGGTCAGCGACACCGGCACGGGCATGGATGAGGCCACGCGCGCGCGCCTCTTCGAGCCGTTCTTCACCACCAAGGGCGCCGGCCACGGAACCGGCCTGGGCCTCTCCACTGTGTTCGGCATCGTGAAGCAGGGTGGCGGCAACGTGGAAGTGTACAGCGAGCCGGGCCGCGGCACGTCCGTGAAGGTATATCTGCCGCGCATCGACCAGCCTGCCGCCATCGAAGCCGGGGATCTGAAGAGCCAGGCCGTTCGCGGCAGCGAGACCATCCTGGTGGCCGAGGATGACGAGATGGTTCGCTCGCTGGTGCGGGAAACTCTGGAGCGCGATGGCTACCGCGTGCTGGTAGCCTCGGACCCGATTCAGGCGCGCCGCATCGCGGACAGCCACCAGGGCCCCATCCATCTGCTGATCACCGACGTGATCATGCCCAACGTGAGCGGCCGCGAGCTGGCCGAGCATCTTCTCGCCCGCCGCCCCGGTCTCAAGGTGCTTTACATGTCGGGCTACACCGATAATGCCGTGCTCGCCAGCGGCATCCTGCAAACCGAAGTCGCGTTCCTGCAAAAGCCCTTCACCCCCGCCGCTCTGAACGAGAAGGTGCGGGAAGTCCTCGAGCCAAACGGCCTGAGCCGGCACGCCATGTAGCGCCGCGCTCCCGGCTGTGATAGCCTCCGGGCAGAGTATGCGCCTCCTATGTCTCCTGGCCGCCGCAGGCGCTGCCGCCATCGCTCAGCCGGAGAGCGACGTGCTCTTTCGCCAGACCTTCGAAACCGGCGCCGCCGGGTGGATTGCCTTCGGTCCCGGAGGCGTCGTGCGCGCGGAGCATGGCGCGTTGTCCCTCGACTACAATTTCGGCGCGAAGCAGATCGTGGCCGCGATCCTGCCCGCCCCGCCCGCCTTTGCGCGAATGCGCCGGATCCGCTTTCGCGCCAAATCCGACTACGATACCGCGCTGGGCGTATTCCTGAGCGAGAAGCAGCCCGGTGGCGGCCGCTACTTCGCCTGGTTCTGGTCGCCCGCCAACACCTGGCAGCAGATCGACCTCGCCCCCGCCGACTTCGCCGTGTCCGACGGCCCGCAAGATCCGGTGGATGCCGATGGCAAGCTGGATATCGACGCCGTTGAGAGTATCGGCGTCGTGGACGTATCGCAGATCTTCGCGCAGGCGCCCGCGAACCCAGATATTCCCATCGTCATCAACCGCCCGGCGGGCGCCCACACGATGCAGCTCGCCGACTTCCAGTTGCTGAGCAGCGCCGCCCCCGCCGCTCCAGTGGGAGTCGTCGATCGCTTCGACCGCGAGTTTCTCAAATGGATCACGCTGGGCGGGATGAATCTGAAGCTCGGCGCCTCGGACAACCCGCTCCACATGCGGGCTCTTCAGGCCACGTACCGGCAGGCGGAGGGACAGTTGCCGGTTCTCATGCGGCGCCTTTCGAACTTCGATCTCTCGAAGGCCACGCGGCTCTCCTTCGACATCGCATCGGAGCGGGAATCCACGCTGGTGCTGTCGCTCGAAACCAAAACGGGAGCGCGGTTCACCCTTCAGATTTACCCGCCCGGCGCGCGCGAGGTATTCCACGTCGGCCTGAAGCTGGCCGATTTTCAAGGGCAGGGGAAGCTCGATCCCGCGCAGTTGAAGTCGCTTTCGATCCTGGATGCCACCGCCGCGGCGGGCGGCGCCGAAGGCTCCAACACCATCTGGATCGGCAACGTGGAGATGCAGCCCTAGGGCGTCTTCCGGGACCGGCTCACCGTCCTGGTTCGCTGATCCTGATATTCCGGAACATGATGATCGAAAACTGGTCGTGCATCTGCAGTCCGATCGGCCCCACTTTGGACCGCTTCGGATCGCCCGGATGTTCCGCCACCACGCGGCCGTTCAACCTGATGGTGATCTTGTCGTTGCGCGAAGAAATATCCATGGCGTTCCAGTCGTCGTCGTGCTGGGCGTCTTTAGGCGCGTCCACGAACCCGTAGATGCTGCCCGAAGGATGCGGATCGGGAAACCGGTTGTTGATCTGGATCTCGTAGCCGATTTTGGAAGGCGTCCTGGTGTAGTCCGGCGGCGTGATCACGGCCCACCTGGCCCGCGACGTGTCGCGAATGGAGACGCCGCTGTTGCCCGTGGTCTTGGTCCAGTACTCCACGTGGAGATCGAACTCTCCGAAATCGTTGCGCCTGGTGTAGAGCCATGCTTGCGCGTTCACCCAGCCGCTGAATTGCTGCGGTGTGGAGAACGGACCGCCGGGCACGAGCATCTTCCGCAGGTCGGAAATGCGCTGGCCCAGCAAGGTCCCGTCGGCCATGACGGTCCATTGGCCATCGCCGATCGGCTCCCAGCCATCCAGGTTCTTCCCGTTGAACAGGAGTTTGCCGTCGGCCCCCGCCAGAAGTCCGGCGAACAGGGTACAGCAGGCGGCGCCAAGGAATATGGGTTTCACCCTCATATGATAGGCAAAGCGCGCGATTTGCGCCTCAGCCGGACGCTTCGGCCTCGCTCACGGCGCCGGAGGCGGCCATCTTGTCCCCGGCTCCCGATTTTCGGAGCCGCGAAAATCCTATTAAGCCGATCGCGGCCAGCATGGCCGCGCTGGCGAAATACAGGTTGCGGATCCCCGCGCGTTCCGCCACCGGCCCTGCCACGAACATCGCCACGACCTGCGAACCGGCCAGCAGCGACATCAGGCTGCTGGTCACCCGGCCGAGCAGCTCCCGCGGCGTCTCCTGTTGCAGCAGCGTAAAGCTGGTGACCATGACGAACGCCGCGAAAAAGCCCAGCCCCAGCATGCCCGCCGCCGTCGTGCCGATCCTGCCGAAGATCGCCGTGATCAACACCGCGGCGCCCATTCCGCTTACGCCGCAAACCACCATCAGGGGCTTGGAGATGCTCCGTGCCAGCCGGGGAATGGTCTGCGTGCCGCAAATCATCCCGATGCCAATGAGCGAATTCAGCATTCCAAATAGTGCGGCGCTCGAAGAGAGAACGTCGCGGACGTACACCGAAAGCAATGCGCCGAAACAGCGCACCGCGAACATGCCCGCGGTCATCGCCAGAATCACGAACGAAAGCGCCCCGTGCGTGAAGATGAAACGGAATCCCTGCCGCAGGGACGAGAGCACGGAGCTCGCCGCGGCCGCCGCGCCTGAGTGCTGCCGTTCGATCGTGAGCGTCATCACCATTCCGGCCGAAAAGAAAAAACTGAAGCTGTCGAAGAGAAAACAGGAGTTGGCGCCGAACCACTGAACCAGCAAACCCGAGACCGAGGGGCTGATAATCTGCGAGGCCTGTACGGCTTGCGACATCAGTCCATTCACGGCCATCAGCCCGGCGGCGGGCGCCAGCGTCCGCACCGCCACCGACTGCGCCGGAATGAAGAAACTCGACACCGTGCTCAGCCCGAAAAAGATGGCATAGATGGCGTTCAGGTCGCGCACGAAAAGCAGAACCAGCACCAGCACGCCCCGGATCGCGTCGCTCGCGATCATGGTCCACTTCACGCTCCACTTGTCCACGAAAACACCGGCCAGCGGGCTGACCACCGTCAGCGGCGCCAGGTATGCGACCAGGATCATGCTGACCTGCGTGGGAGTGCCGTGAAGCTGAAAGGTGACCAGGCTGAAGACCGCGAACACGGCCAGAAAGTCGCCGAAGATGCTGACGATCTGGGCCATCCACAGACGCCGGATGGAGCGCAGTTGCAGCACTTCGCGAAAACCCAGTGTTGCGGCAGGACTTGCCATGGCTTGGTGCGGCCCCTCGAAAGACTTTCACCTATCATAACATCGGACCGGCCGCCGGCGGATGTTGTACACTCACAGGAATTGGGTAATGCTTTGAAACTCGGAGTGGTGCTGTTTCAACTGGGCGGGCCGGATTCGCTCGAGGCCGTGGAGCCGTTTCTGTACAACCTGTTCTGCGACCCGGACATCATCGACTTTCCCTTCGCGCGAATCGCCCGCCAGCCGCTGGCGCGCCTGATCGCCTCGCGCCGTGCGCGGCACGTGGCGCATCACTACGCCGGCATCGGCGGCAAGAGCCCGCTGCTGGAGCACACCGCGCGCCAGGCGGCCGCGCTCGAAACCGCGCTGCGCTCGGACTTCGACGCCCGTGTCGCCGTGGCCATGCGCTACTGGCATCCGCTCACCGAAGAGGCCATCCGCGCCATGGAACGGCATGCGCCCGAAGAACTCGTGCTGCTCCCGCTCTACCCGCAATATTCCAGGACCACCACCGGCAGCAGCCTCAACGAGTGGGCTCGCCGCTTTCACCCTGACGGTTGGAACCCGCGCATCCAGGTGGTCCGCGAGTTCCACGAGGATGAAGGCTATCTGGACGCCGTGGCGGAGGCCGTCGATCGTTCGCTCGCCGAATTCCCCGACCCCCGCGGCGTCGACGTGGTCTTCAGCGCGCACAGCATCCCTGTTTCGGTGGTGGAGCGCGGCGATCCCTACCAGCGGCAGATCGAGCGCACGGTCGAGCTGGTATGGCGGCGCGGCGCGTGGCCCGCCCGCCACTGCCTCTGCTATCAGAGCAAGGTCGGCGCCTCGAAGTGGCTGGGCCCCTCCATGCACCAGACCCTCCGCCGGCTGGCCGGCGAGGGGCGCCGGAGCGTTCTGGTGGCGCCTGTCTCGTTCGTCTCGGATCACGTGGAGACCCTGCACGAGATCGCCATCGAGCACCGCGAGCAGGCGCATAGCCTCGGCATCGCCGACTACCGCATGGTCCCGGGGTTGAACGATTCTCCGTCCTTCATCCAGGCCCTCGCGGCGCTGGTCCGTTCGCGCGTCGCCGTCACCTCCCCGGGCTATACGTGATCCACATCGGCGACGCCCACACCAGCTGCCCGTCCTCCTGCTCGCCGCGCACGTAGTAATAACTGGCCTTCCCGGAGACCGCCGAGTTGTCCACCCACGAGAACTGCACCTCCGCGGAATTCGGCTGGGTCGAGTACACGTAAGCGTTGTCCTTGACGATGTGCACCCGGGCGAATCGCGCCGTGCCGGTCAGTTTCACGCGCAGGGAGGGGAGTGCGGACGTGGTGAAGGCGTCGCCCATCATGTGATCGCCGCTGCGCACATCGGCCAGGATGTTATCGGTGGACGCGTACACGTGGCGCTTCTTCAAGCCGTCCAGCACGGCTTCGCGCGTCAGGTCCCGAACGAAAATATTGCAGTAGCTGATGTGCGTCGAGATGTGGTCCGAGCTGGCTTCGAACCCTAAAACGTAACCTTTCTCGAGCGCCAGGTTCACGAAGCCTTTGGGCCGCCAGCCTCCGATCGCGTCGCCCTCCGAGGGAGCGCGCGGCGCGTCCGGTGTTTCGTAATTCTGGCGGTCGCCCTGGTAGATTTCGACCAGCGGCTCGACGCGCGGATCGTTGTCGCGCCAGTCCGTTCCCATGCTGGTGGCGCTGGTATGCGAGGCCACAATGCCATCGAAGTGCTTCAGGTAGGCGTAGAGCATCTGCGTGTCGGGCGCCTGGCCGGGAGCGTCCGCGCCGGTAATCGGCAGCCGCGGCAGCGGCCGGATGCCGCGCTCGACGAACACCACGTTGCGGTGGCCTTCGGGGTACGCCACGCTGCGCTCGTAGGCGAACATGGGGACGAAAACGCCGGGCGTATGGAAGACATCGGTGAGCTTCTGGATGATCCACCAGGAATACTCGCGGCCATTGCCGTTGTCGTGGTCGCAGCAGCCCACCCAGTCGAGCGAGCCGGCGTCGAGGATGTAGCGCCACTGGTCCAGCAGCGAGCCGTCGTTGCCGCCGTCGGCGGAGATCTCGCTGTGGCGGTGGAACTCGCCGCGCGCGATCCGGTAGGGGCCGGGCGAATCGGTGCGGTAATCGCGGATCCGCTTCACCGCCGCGGTCTCGCGTGGAAGGTCGGCTCCGGCCGCGGGCGCGGGCGCCAGCGCCTTGACCGCCGCGGCGCGCGACGCCGCCGGCAGCGAGATCTCGTTGGCGTACAGGTCATTGTTGTACGGATCCGGCATCGACTGCGCGATGAGCTGGGCCCGCCCGGCGTTCGGACCGAGGGTCATGTTCGCCACCTGCCGGAACTGCCGCCGGCCGTCCGACGATCCGATCACCATCACGGAACCCGCCTTGGCGGAAACCATCGCCGGCCGGTTGTCCAGCAGATTGTCGGAGTGGTGCAGGTACACCGGTTGGCTCCACGCCGCGCCGTCGAACGAGACCAGGTGTTCGGTCCACACCGTTCCCAGCGGACCCCACCACGTCGGATGCGCGCTGCGGAAGGCCAGCCACAAGCGTCCCGAGGAATCCACCGCCAGCCGCGGGTAGCTGTTGTGAGCGGCGCGCTTGTTCTGCGCCGCGGCGGAAGGCTGGCGATTCCGGGCGCTGCCCTGGTTGGCATCCATATCTTCAAAATCGCCCTGTGCGGAGGGCCTTTCTACGTGGAGGTCGGGAACGCCCGGGAGGACAGCGCCCAGGCTGGCCTGTGTCTCCACGCGCGCGCCGCCGGGCTCGATGCCCACCAGCCGGATGGCGCGGCCCTGGTAGAGCGCGATGCCCGAGGTGTCGTAAGCGCCGAAATCCTTGCCCCAGCCGCGGCCCCCTTCTTCGTACGCCACCCACAGGCGGCCCGTCGGATCGTATGCCGCCGAAGGATAGGCCTCATAGCGCGCGGTCGCCGCCACCGCGGTCTCCCGCCCCCATGACCCGCGGCCGGACGCCGTGCGCAGGAAGATGTCGTAGTTGCCGTTGCGGTAGGAATCCCACGCCACCGTGACGCGGCCGTCATGCGATGCGGCGATCGCCGGATTCCATTCGTTTCCCGCCGGCTCGGACACCACCGAAGGAGCGGTGAACCCGCTGCCCTGTTGTGACGCGGCGAAAATCGCGGCGCGCCCCTTGCGCCAGCCCTGCCAGGCCACCCAGACGTCGCCCCTGGAATCGGTGGCGGCCACCGGGTCGATATCCGAGCCCGGGTCCCTGGAGATCTGGATCGCGGCTCCAGGTCGCCCGCCGGCGATGCTGCGCGCCTGAATATCGAAGTTGCCGCGGTTGTTCTGCGACCAGAAGACCCACACCCGCTGGTTCCCGTCGACCGCGATCGCCGTGCGGTACAGGTCCAATCCCGGATCGGTGATCGCGATCGGAGGCCCCCACGAGCCGCCGGAGTACTTGCGGACCACCACCTGGTCGCCGCCGGTCGGTTGCTTGAGGGGCGCGAAGTCCTGAAGCGGTGTGGTCAGCGCCGCGCGGAGTTCGTCGTGGCGCGGATGATGGCGGAAAACGATGTAAGCCAGCCAGACATTGCCGTCGCGGTCGGTGGCCGCCGACGGGTAGTCCTCTTCATCGGGTGTGTTGGTGATGCGGGTGGTGGGAGGAATGCGGTCGGCGAACACGCGCCCGCCGAGCTTCGAGACGAACTTGCCGTAGGCGATTTCGTCCGTGCGGATTTCAAAATTGCCTTGCGCCGTGTTGAACTCGAGCAACGTCGAATCCGCATTCGCCAGGTGGATCACCACTCCGTTGGCCACGACCGGCGGCGGGTTGACCTGACCTCCGCCGAACCGGCGGGCCGGATGCGTCGTCACGCGCCAGCTATTGCCGGTGATGGCGTCGGCGCCTTCGAAGCGCCATGGCTCGATGGAGACGATCCCGGCGCCCTGCGCGCGCACGCCGCCGCTCCACGACGCCGGTTCCGTGTCGGTGGCGCCGAGCAGAACGCGGACGCTGACCGGACCCTGCGCGCTCGCCGGCAGAGAGATCGCGAGCAAAACCAGGAAGCGATACCTGCGCATGTGAAACCTCCCTTCTCCCGATTCGGAGAATATCACACGGTCACCGCACCGGAGTGCCGTACGGGATCAGCGTCTTCAGCCTCTCGGCGCCGTCCACCCGGGTAATTCTCCAGGCATTGCCGTCCTTCTCCAGGTACATGATTTGAGCCTCATTGCGGTCCTGGAAGACATATTCCACGCGCACGCTGGCTTCGCCGCCGCCGAGCGTCTGCGGATCGGAGATGGCGACCCCTTTGATCGCGGCGTTGGAATCGCGGAGGTACTTGCTGAAGTTATCCGCGGTGGTTTCGCGGACGGACTGTTCGAGCGAAGCCCGCATCTGGCCCGCGTAGCTGTCCAGGTAGGCTTTGACGTTGCCGGAACGCGCTGCGTCGAGCATGGCGTATATGAAGTCCTGGGGTGTCGCTGGTTCCGTGCCCGCGGCGGAACGCGACGCCTGCTTCCGGGCAAGGGCAATCCCGAGGGCCAGGGCCAATACGGTAATGGTGATGACGTGTACCTTCCGCTGCCGGGTCATCGTGATTCCAATGTGCCACAGGTTCGCCGTCCGTGGTGCCGCCGCTCGGGTCACGTGAAGCCTGCCGCCAGTTATCATGTTTTCGGAAAGGTGCCTGTCATGTATCTTGAAAAATTCAGCTTAAAGGACCGAACCGCCGTCGTCACCGGAGCCGGCCGGGGCATCGGTCTGGAGATCGCCCACGCTCTGGCAGACGCGGGGGCAACGGTAATCATCGCCGAGATCGTCGAAGAGGCCGGCCGGCAGGCCGCCGAGCGGCTGACCCAAGCGGGCCGCCGGGCCGATTTCCACCTGCTCGACGTCACCGATTCAGCGGCGGTCGGCCGCGCCGCCGATGCCATTCTCGCGAAGCACGGTAAGGTTGACATCCTGGTGAACAACGCCGGATACGCCAACAACATCAAGGCCGAAGATTACCCGGATGACGAGTATTACAAGCTGATGCGCATCAACTTGGACGGTGTGATGTTCTGCTGTCGCGCCTTCGGCCGGCACATGCTCGCCGCGGGCAAAGGCAGCATCGTCAATCTCGGGTCTATGTCCGGTTTGATCGTCAATAAGCCGCAACCCCAAAGCATTTACAATGCAAGCAAGGCGGCAGTGCACATGCTGACCAAATCGCTGGCGTGCGAATGGGCCAAGCTCGGGATTCGAGTCAACGCGGTGGCGCCGGGCTACATCAACACGGAGATGACCCTGCGCGGACGGACCAACGCCGATTGGAATGCATGCTGGCTGGAAATGACGCCCATGGGCCGCTGCGGCGAGCCGTGCGAAGTCGCGTCCGTGGTCCTGTTCCTGGCGAGCGATGCGGCCAGCTACATCACTGGCGCGGTGCTGAGCGTCGACGGCGGCTACACGGCCTGGTGACGCTCGGCGGCTTTGCCGGCGCCCCGCCCGGTGAGGGACCTTCCCGCCGCGTCAAAAAGGTGACTGGCATCGGCGCGGATGCGAAGCGCCAGCCGATCGCCTTCGCGAACGCTGGTATCGCCCGCCGTCTCCACCACGAATCTCGTTCCATCGGCCAGGCGGGCGTGGAGATAGGTCCGGGGTCCCAAGTGCTCCAACGCTTCGATCCCGCCCTGTAACTCTCCGTCCGGCGCCAGGTCCACGTGCTCGGGGCGGATGCCCAGCTTGAGCCGCTCCCCGGCTCTCAGGCTCCTCACCGGAGCCGGCACGGTGACGCTGATGCCGTGAAACAAACTCAACGTCAGGGACTGTTCGGTGGCAGCCTTGACCTCCACGTCCAGGAAGTTCATCTTGGGAGCGCCGATAAATCCGGCCACGAAAAGAGACGCCGGGTGTTGATACAACTCCAGTGGAAATCCCGCTTGCTCGACTCTCCCGTCGTTCAGGACGACAATCCTATCCGCCATGGTCATGGCTTCGACTTGATCGTGGGTCACATAGATCATGGTGGTGTTCAATTCGCGGTGCAGCCGGACCAGCTCCAGCCGCATCTGGGCCTGCAGCGCCGCATCGAGATTCGACAGGGGTTCATCCAGCAGGAACGCCTTGGGCTGCCTGACGATCGCGCGGCCCAGCGCGACCCGTTGCAATTGGCCGCCGGACAGCTCGCGCGGCTTGCGATGCAACAGCGGCTCCATCTCCAGGGTGCGAGCCACGGCGCGCACCTTCCGCTCTCTCTCCTCGATCGGGACTCCCGCCAGCCGCAAGCTGAAGCTCAAGTTCTCGGCCACGGTCATATGGGGATACAGGGCATAACTCTGGAAAACCATGGCCAGGCCGCGCTTCGCCGGCGGAACCCGTTGCGCGGACAATCCGTCGATCAGCACCTCTCCTTCCGAGATCTCTTCCAGCCCCGCGATCATTCGCAGCAAAGTAGACTTGCCGGAGCCGGACGGCCCCACAAACGCAACGAACTCATGGTCGTTGATCACGAGATCCACCCCGTGAATCACCTCGTGGCTGCCGAATCTCTTGCGAACGTTCTTCAATTCGACCGTAGCCATAGTCTCGATAGCCTCTTCTACTTGACCGCGCCGAAAGACAGGCCGCGCACGAGCTGGCGCTGGCCGATCCACCCGAAGATCAGGATCGGAGCGGTCGCCAGCGTCGAAGCAGCCGACAGCTTCGCCCAAAAAAGGCCCTCGGGGCTCGAGAACGAAGCGGTAAACGCAGTCAAGGTTGCTGCTTTGACGGTGGTTAAATTGAGGCTCCAAAACGCCTCGTTCCAGCACAGAATAACGGAAAGGAGCGCCGTGGCAGCGATGCCCGGCATGGCCAGGGGCAGCAGGATCCGGACCAGCTCCTGCCCCGGCGTCGCGCCATCCATGCGGCTGGCCTCCAGGATCTCGGAAGGCACTTCCCGGAAGAAAGAGAAGAGCATCCAAACCACGATCGGGAGGACGCTGATGCTGTCGATCAGAACCAGTCCGATGCGCGTGTCGAGCAGGCCCAGATTGCGCCACAACAGGTAAATCGGGACCAGCACGCCGACCGGCGGCAGCATTTTCGTGGAGAGCATCCAAAGCAGAGTGCCACGCGTACGGCGCCCGGGGAAGAAGGCCATGCTGTACGCCGCCGGCACTGCCAGCGCCAGAGCCAGCAACGTCGCACCCAGCGACACTATCACGCTGTTGATCGCGAACTGCACATAATCGGCCCGCTCGAAAACGGCGGAGTAGTTTGCCAGTGTCGGCTTGAAAAAAACGGCTGGAGGCGTGGCGACGGCGGTAATCTCCGTCTTGAAACTGGTTAGAAACATCCAGAGAATCGGAAAGAAAATCCCCAACGCGACGGTCCAGCCGGCCAAAGTCAGTCCCAGCCGCGCCTGCCACGTGCTCCTCATCGTTGGTCCTCCAGGTTGCGCCCTATCACCCGCATCAGGAAAAAGGCAACCATGTTGGCCAGGATGATGGCGATGACTCCGCCGGCCGAGCCTCCTCCCACATCCCAGTTCAGGAGGGCGTCCCGGAAAATCAGATATGCCAGGTTGGTCGAAGCCAGCCCCGGACCGCCTCCCGTGGTCACGTAGATTTCGGCGAACAGGCTGAGAAAGAAGATCGTTTCGATCATCGCGACGACCGCCATGGGACGCCGCAGATGCGGCAGCTCGATGTGATAGAAGAGCGCCAGCGTCCCGGCGCCATCCAGCCTGGCGGCTTCCTTCTGCTCGCGGTTCAGCGACTGAAGAGCCGGCAGCAGAATCAGCACGGCGAATGGCGTCCATTCCCAGGCCACGATTACCGCGATGGCGAGCAGCGGCATCCTGGCGAAGAAGTCGATTGTGCCGAACCCCAGCGAGCGCGTGATCCACGAGAACATCCCGAAAACAGGATTCATCAACATGTTCTTCCAGATCAGTGCGCTCACTGTCGGCATCACGAAGAACGGGGCAATTACCAGGAACCGGCAGATCTTGCGCCCCGGGAATTCCCGGTCCAGCAGCACGGCGAAGAGAGTCCCGGCAACCAGCGTAATCAGGAGAACCAGCCCGACCAGGAGCAGCGTGTTGCCCATGGACATCCACAGCGCGCGGCCGGTCAAGAGATAACGATAATTCTCGACGCCGGCAAACGCGCTTTTTCCCGGACTCAGAAGGTTGTACCGCTCCACGGAAAACCAGAGGGTCATCGCCAGCGGCACGACCATCCACAGGAACAACAGGAATACCGAGGGCCCGAGCAGCGGCGCAGTGCGAATCGTGCGAGCCTGCCTGGCCGGAGCGGCTCCGGTCACTTCAGATATCCTCCTCGCCGCATAGCGCGTTCAGCCTCCGCCTGCGCCAGCGCCAGCGCTTGCTCGACGGTTGCGCCGCCGGTAAGTGCCGCACTGATTTCCTGTCCGACATCCGTGCCGATAGCCTGAAACTCCGGAATCCCGACGTACTGAATTCCAATATAGGGCACCGGCAGCACACTCGGCTTGGTCATGTCCGCGGTCAGGATTGCCTCCCGCACGAGTTCCGCGAAAGGTGCGGCTCGCCGGTACGCCGGATTCTCGTACGTCGATCTTCGTGTCCCGGGAGGAGCCAGCACCCAGCCGTAACGCGCGCCCACGGTAGCAACGTATTGCCTGCTGGTGGCCCACTTGATGAACTGTTTGGCGGCGCCGGCTTTCGGCGAAGACTTCGGGATAGCCAGCGCCCAGCTCCAGGCCCAGGCCGCGCCATTGGGGACTTTCTGAATGGGGGCCTTGGCAAAACCGGTCGTCGAGGCCACCCGGCTCTGGCTGGGATCCAGGATGTAACCCGCCGCCGAAGTCGCGTCCACCCAAATCGCACAGTTGCCGTTGGCGAACAGCGCACGGACTTCGTTGTGGCCATCCGTGCTGGCGCCAGGCGGCCCGTACTTTCTCAGCACGTCCACATAGAAGCTCACCGCCTGTATCCACTCCGGGCTGGTGAGTTGCGGCTCCCAACCGAGATCCATCCACCGCCCGCCAAACGTATAGACCAGCGTGCTGACGTACGCCATGTTCTGGCCCCATCCCGGCTCTCCGCGCAGGCAGATGCCGTAAACGTTGTGCGCGGGATCGTTCAGTCTGGCGGCGTACCCGCGGATCTGCTCGTAACTGGGCTGCTCGGGCATTTCCAGGCCCGCCTGACGGAACAGGTCCTTCCGGTAGTAAGTGAAAGAACTCTCTGCATAGAACGGCGCCGCATACATCTTGCCCTGATAAGAAAGTCCCTGGCGAACTACATCGAAGATGTCATCGTAGTCATAGTCCGCGCCGAGATCGTCAACCGGGAGCAGCCACCCCCGCTGCCCCCAAAGAGGTGTCTCGTACGAGCCGATGGTGATGACATCGAAGGTGTCCCCGCCGGTCGAAATGTCCACGGTCAATCGCTGACGCAGGATATTCTCCCCGAGCACCACCCAATTCAGTTTGACGCCGCTTTGCGCTTCAAACTCCCGGGACAGCCGCTGCATCAGGATCATGTCGGCATTGTTCACCGTGCCGATGGTCAGTTCCGGCCCGGAATGCGGGTGGTACAGGAAATATGCGAGGAGGACCGCGCAGAGCGCCCCGCCAAGAGATTTGAAGATCTGATTGGCGGATCTCATGCGAGGGTAGTATAACAAAAGACAGCCGCGGTCCTCTTGACATGCTATCCTCAGCCTGAAGGATCGGGCGGATATGAGCACTTCCCGGCGTGAGTTCTTTCAGAGCACGGCCGCTTTGGCCGGTATTGCGAAATCGTTGTCAGGCGCGGACGCGAAGCTTCCCACGCGCCCGCTGGGAAAAACCGGAGAGCGTGTCTCCATCCTCGCGTTCGGCGGCGGTCAGCGGTTCTACACCACCCGGAACGAAGAGGATGCCGTCCGCTTCGTTGCCCAGGCCGTGGAGGCCGGCATCACCTACTTCGACACCGCCGACAGCTACCAGCGGGGCCGCAGTGAACAGTTGCTGGCCAGGGGCTTCCGGGCGCGCGGAGGCAAGCGGGGCCTTTTCCTGGCCACCAAGATCAGCTCCCGCGACGGCGCCGCGGTTCAGGCCACCGTCGAGCAAAGCCTCCGGAACCTGGAGGTTGACCAGGTGGATCTCATCCAGATCCACTCGCTCGAAAGCGAGGACGACCTGGCGCGCATCGAGGCCAAAGGAGGCGTGCTCGAGGCCCTCCTGAAAGCTCGGGAACAGAAGCTCACGCGTTTCATCGGCATCAGCAGCCATGACGCCCCCGCGGCCATGAAACTCGCTCTCGAGCGGCACGATTTCGATTGCTGCCAGATGGCTCTCAACGCCGCCATGGCGGACATGATCGGCACCACCAGGCCCGTAACGGCCGGCGATCAGAGCTTCGAGGCGCTGGCGCTTCCCGTGGCTCGGCGTAAGAACATGGGCGTCATCGCCATGAAGGTCTTCGCCCGGGACGCGCTGTCCGGCCAGCCCGAAGCCACCGCCCGGAACCTGATCTATTATGCGCTCTCGCTGCCCGTCTCGACCGCCGTGGTCGGACTGCCAACCGTCGGGCACCTGGAAGAGAACGTCCGCCTGGCGATGGCGTTCCAGCCGCTGGCCAAGGCGGAGATGGAGCGGCTCGCGCGCGCTCTCTCCACCCGCAACAAGGCGGCCCTGGTGGAGTTCTTCCGCCACCACGTGGACGCCTGATCCGCCGCGGTGGCGGTCTGGGAAGCTTCAGATGAAATCGGGAGCGCCGTCGGACTGGAACGCGAACCCGCGGTGCCATGGCTTGCTAGGCATGCGCTTGAATGCTTCTTCGTCCATTTCGTAGCCCCAGCCGGGCTTATCGGGAATCGCCAGATAGCCGTCCTTGACCACGATGGTGTCGCCCTTGATCAGGTCCTTGCGCGGAGACTCGTCATCCGGATGGTATTCCAGGATGACGAAGTTCGGTGTGGAAGCGGCGAAGTGGATGTTGATCAGCGTGGCCAGCGGACCCAGCGGGTTGTGCGGCGCCACCTGGACGTAGTGCGCTTCGGCGATGGCGGCAATCTTCTTCTGCTCGAGCATTCCGCCGGCCAGGCAGATGTCCGGCTGAACGATGTCGGCCCCGCCCAAGCTCAGCAGTTGCTGGAACTGGTACTTGGTGTACAGTTCCTCTCCCGTGGCGATCGGGATCTGGACCCGCCGCCGCAGCTCGGCCATGGAGTCCATATTCTCGGGCCGTATGGCCTCTTCGAGGAACAGCGGGCGCACCGGCTTCAGGACTTCGGCGAGCTCATAGGCCAGGTAGGGAGGCCATATTCTGGCGTGGGCATCGAAGCACAGGTCGACGTCAGGTCCGACCGCCTTGCGCATGGCCTCGGCTCGAGCCCCGAACGAGCGGATGCCGGCGCTTTCCGGCACGGCACTGGCGAAGCCCAGTGTGGCCTTCAGCGCCGTATACCCGTATTTGGCGATCAGGCTCTTGGCCTGCTCGGGAGAGTTGGCAGCCTGGTAGCAGCGGATCTTGTTGCGGCATTTCCCGCCCAGCAGCATGTAAACCGGCAGCCCGGCGGCTTTGCCCGCGATATCCCACAAGGCGTGCTCGATGCCGCTGATTGCCGCGTTGACCACCAGCCCTCCCGGAAAACGGGTGAAATTGTACATGGTGGCCCACAGATACTCGATGTTCCGGGGATCCTTGCCGACCAGCCATTCCTTAAAGTCCCGGACGGTCGCGGCCGTGGCCTCGTCGGGCCCCGCCGAATAGGCCTCACCCCAGCCATGGATACCCTGGTCGGTCGATATTTTCACATACAGATAGTTTCTTCCCGCATTGACTACGAACACCTGGACGTCGGTGATCTTCAACAGCGGATTCCCCGAGTAGCGCGGCGCGCTCTGTTGCATGGCGGCAGCCTGGAGCGGCAGCCCGATCGCCCCACCGGCGGCGATAAACTCACGTCTCATCATGTCGGCCATTCGGCACCCCCTGAGGTTGAATTTACAATCCAGAGTATAGCTCCAACACCATTGGTGAACGGCGGGCCAATCCTGTTAGAGTCAAAATTCTGTGGCCAGTTCAACTACTCCACTGAAGTCTGTCGGAGGCGAAGTCCCCCCGGTTCGCTGGGCCATCATCGGCGTGCTGAGCCTCGGCATGATCATCGCGTACGTGTCGCGTTCCGCCCTGGCGGTTCCCCTGGCACTGCCGGAGTTCATCAGGTCTTTCCATCTCTCCATCACCGATCGGGGAGTGCTGAACTCGGCGTTCTTCTGGACCTATGCCGTGCTTCAGATACCGGCCGGCTGGGCAGTGGACCGGTACGGCGTCAAGTTCCCCTATTTCCTGGGCTTCACGATCTGGTGCCTGGCGTCCGCGAGTACCGCCCTGACGCGGTCGATCCCACAGTTGATCGTGGTGCAAGTTCTTTTGGGCGCCGGCCAGGCGGTTGTGGTCCCCGTAAGCTACCGGTGGATCCGGCACCACTTCGTGGAGCGGGAGCGCGGCCTGGCGATCGCTCTTTACATGACGGGCACGAAGATCGGGCCGGCTATCGGAGCTCCGCTTGCCGCTTGGCTGATCGGCATGTACGACTGGCGGGTGATGTTCGTGCTGATCGGACTGGGCGGCCTGGTGTGGCTCCTACCCTGGCTTCTGCTGGTGAGCAATGACGACCGGCACATCGAGCGGGCCGCCATGAAGAAGGAGGGAACCAGGCCCATTCCGTTCGGCAGGATCATGGCAAGTCCGGTGATCTGGGGCACCATCGTCGCGTCTTTCTGCTACATGTACTTCGTCTACTTCTGCATGACCTGGATGCCGGCCTATTTCATGGAGAGGCGTCACCTCTCTCTCGGAAAGATGGGCCTCTACACGTTTTTCAGCTTCGGCGGCATGGCCATCGTGGCTACGCTGGCGGGTTGGTCGGCGGACCGGTTGATTGGGCGCGGGCATAACCCCGTGACGGTCCGAAAATGGTTCACCATCGCCGGCTTCTCCATCGCCTGCACGGAACTGATCGGTGCGCGGGCTTCTTCGCTGGAAACGGCGCTGGTCTTCGCGGTGGCGTCGCTCTCCGGCCTGGGGCTGGCCACCGCCAACTACTGGGCGCTCACCCAAACGCTGATCCCCGGCGCGGCCATCGGACGGATCTCCGGGATTCAAAACTGCGCCTGCAGTGTGGCCGGAATCGTAGCTCCGATCCTCACGGGCTGGCTTTTGGCGAAGACCGGCAGTTACGAAGCTCCCATGATGACGATCCTGGCCGTACTGCTGGTGGGCGTGCTTTCTTACTTGTTCCTGATCCGGGAGAAGTACGCCCCCAAGGCCGGGGAGGCGGTTGTTTGAGTGGCCGCGAGCGGGTTGGTGCCGTCATTTCGTGACGTGCCTAAAGCTTTCGGCGCGTTCCGCCGATCAGCGGAGTAATGCGATGGATCTGGATCTTGGCGGCGGCGCCGGCGCTCGCTCAAACTGCGCCGGCAAGCCCTCGAGACGCCATGCGGGCGGCCATCGAGAAGCAACAGGCGGCCGTCGCCCGGCAGCGGGAATCGATCCGAAAGCAGGCTGAGAACGTGGGGGTGTGGCTGCCTCCGGGAACCGAAGACGCTCCGCCCCAAGTTGCCGCACCGGCGCCCGCGTCCACGCCGGCACCGGCTGCCTCCCAGGCCCCGGCGCCGCCGGGTGCGGGGCCGGAAATGCCGTGCGATCTCATCGAAGACTCGGCGGTCGCGCCGATCATCGAGGCGGCGGCCAAGGCGCAGTCCCTTCAGGCGAAGCTCCTGCGCGCCGTAATCGAGCAGGAGTCCCGGTATCGGCCCTGCGCGGTCTCCCCGAAGGGAGCGAAGGGTCTCATGCAGCTCATGCCCGATACCGCCGATCAGTTTGGGGTAAAGGATGCATTCGACCCCGCACAGAACATCGAAGCCGGCGCCAGGTATCTGAAACAGCTCCTCGATCGATACGGTGGAGATCTCGCGCAAGCCCTTGGGGCCTATAACGCCGGCCCCGCCACCGTGGATCAGGCAGGCGGCGTTCCGAAGATTCGGGAAACCACCGACTACGTGAATTCGATCCTGCAAAAAATGGGCGTTGCGGACGTTCCGCCGGCAAAACCGCCGCCGGAGTGAGGGGCACGGAACCGGTCGCGCCAGCCGGGCCTCGAGCTATAGCAGCACCAGGCCTTTGCGGATACCGATGCTCACGGCCTCGGTGCGGCTGGACGCTCCGAGTTTGGCCATGATGGATGCGACGTGGAACTTCGCGGTGTGCTCGGAAATGTTCAGCTTCCACGCGATGATCTTGTTCGCCGCGCCCTCCGCCATCATGCGGAGCACTTCCATCTCCCGCGCGGAGAGCGTGGAGACCTCGGCCGAAGCATGAGCCGGCGCCGTCGATGAGAGCAACTGGTCGAGCACGCGCGGGTCGAGCACCGCCAGTCCGCTGGCCGCCGCTTCCACGGCGGCCAGGATTCCGGCGGGCGATGCGTCGCGCGGCAGCACGGCGCGAACGCCGAACCGCAGCGCTTCCTGCGTCCAGGACGGCTGGGATTCACTGGTCAGGACCACCAGCGCAGGCGCCCTGCCATCGGCGGGCGGCGCCAGCTCTTCCAGCGGCAACGCGGCGAGGATCACATCGGGGTGCAAATCGTCCGCCGAAGCGAGATCCGGAAACGAACCCACGACTTCCAGTTCGGGGCTGGAAGAGGCCAGCGCCTCCAGCCCCGCGCGAACCACTGCCGATGGCGCCGCGATGAGCAGCCGGATCACGCCACCTCCGCCCTCGCCCGCAGCCGGACATACGCCTCGCGCACCGGCCGTTCGCCGCCGCGAAGGAAGCGGAGCGGCGCCACATCGCGGCCGGAGTCGAGGGTATCGCCGAGATCGTCGAACGAGCCCAGCAGGATGTCCCCGGCCCGCAACGAAGCGGCGGCCGCGGCGCCATCGGGTTCGATGTCGAGAATCAGCAAACCGATCGGCAGAGGGCGCAGGGTGACGCCCAGCGAGGGACGGGCGCCGCGCGCCAGAAACTCCACCGCCCGGCCGGCCGGCGCCGCCACGCCGAGCCCGTTCACGATGGCCGTGTTGATGCCGACCACCTGCCCTTGCGCATTAGCCAGAGGCCCGCCGGAGTTCCCGGGCGCGAGCCGCACGTCGGCGCGGATCCAGGGCTGGCGCCCCATCCCCGGCAGCGCGCCGATGGAGTGAACTACTCCGGTCGACAGCGCGCCGGCGAACCCCAGCGGGTTGCCGATGGCGATCACCAGCTCGCCCGGACGCAAGGCGGATGAATCGCCCGGTGTGGCCGCCTCCAGTCCCTTCGCGCCAATTCGCAGCGCGGCCAGATCGCGCCGCGGGTCGCGGCTCTCCACGCGCGCCTCAAACCGCCGGCCATCCCACAGCTCCACCTGCGCCGCGGGCCCCCGGGCGACGTGCGCGTTGGTCAGGATGACGCCATCGGCGCTCCACACGACGCCCGAGCCGCCGCTCCTGCGGTCGCCTTGGAACACCTGTGCGGTGGACCGCCGGAGGCGCTCCGCAATCTCTCCGAATCCACGCATGTCAGTCCCTCCGGGGCCGTTCCCCGACCGCGATGGCAAGCTTGCGGGCCTGGCCGCCGCGCAGCACTTCCGCTTCGACGCTCTGACCCACGCCATGGGCCTCCAGCACGCCCTGAATATCGTCCGTATCGGCAACCCCCTGGCCGCCGAGCGAGACGAAGATATCGCCGATGAGCACGCCGGCTTTGGCCGCCGGCCCCTCGGGCGCCAGCGACAACACGATCAGGCCTTTGTGATGATCGGGCAACTCCACCGGTTGCAGCCCCACCCCCAGGTAGCCTCGCGCGACACGGCCCCGCGAGAGGATCTCCTCGACCACGCGGTCGACGGTGCTCGCCGGGATGGCCACGCCCGCAATACGGGAAAGCGCCGAAGTGGCAATGCCGATGACTTCTCCCGCGGTGTTCACCGCCGCTCCGCCCGAAGAGCCGGGATACATGGTGAGATCCAGGCGGATGTAGCGGTCGAGCCGCCCGCCGCGCCACGTGCGCCAGGGGCCGCTGACGGCGCTGACGATCCCCATGGTGGCATTTACACCGGAATCCTCGGAGCGCCCGATGGTCAGCGCCAGGTTGCCCGGCACGGGTTCGGCGGCGCGAGCCAGCGGCGCCGCGCCGGCTCCGGAGCCCTCTATGCGAAGGACAGCGATATCCGTGCCGGCATCGCTCCCGGCCAGCGTGGCCGGCGCGTTCGACCCGTCCGGCAGGGTCACTTTGATATCCTCTTCGTGCCGTATGGTGTGCTCGGCGGTGACGATGACGCCCGGGCGCCAGAACACGCCGCTCGACGAAAAACGCGGGCGCGCGTGCACCGCTGCCACGGCCTGTCCCGCCCGCTCCACCGCGGCTGCCAGCTCGTCGGACAGCGCGGTCAATTCATTGGTCATTCGAAAGCCTCCTGTGATTTCAGGATGCCGGGCCGGGGGGCCGTCGCACATCGGTAATTCGGGCAGGCGCGGCCTGTAAGAACGGCTAGGGGCCGCCGGATCACCGGGCGGCGCGGCGCGCCTCCGCCACGATCTCTTTCACTCGCGCGGTCAGCGTGGGGGCGTAATACGGGATGCCGTCCTTGATGGTCCACTCGACGCCGCCGGTGTGCACGGTCTTGCCGTTGCGGATCTCGTCCACGCCGGTGGGGTACAACACCTTCAGGTTTTCCAGCGGATTGCCGTTCACCACGATCAAGTCGGCCAGGAACCCGGCGCGGACGCGGCCGAGACGCTCCTCCTGTCCCAGGATCTTCGCGTTGTTGCCGGTGGCCTGCTGGACGATCTTGATGGGGTGGAACCCCGCCTCCTGGTGCAGCTCCATGCCGCGGATCAGGCCGAAGCCGTACATCTGGTAAATGAAACCGGCGTCGTCGCCCATGCCGATCAGGCCGCCCATGCGGTCGAACTGGCGGAGCGCGGCCATCCACAGTCGATAGTTTTCCTTCCAGAACGTCTCGTCGGAAGAGGTCCAGCCGAGAAAATACGAGCCGTGGTTGGCGGGGTTGGGTTTGAAATATTCCTCCAGCGTGGGGTGCAGAAGATCGGCGAACCAGGGCTGGGTCTGGGCGCGCTGGAGGTCGCGGCTGGCCTCATAGATGTCCAGCGTGGGGTCCCAGGCGACGTGCGCCGTGACCATTCCGTCCAGCACGCTGGTCAGGCGCTCGGGATTGGCCTCGCGCCAGAGATGGCCGGCGTAACGGAAACGGTCGGTCTCGTTGTTGTAGTTGTAGCCGGAGGGGAAATTCTGCACGCCGCCCTCGATGGCGGCGTCGGGAATGCCGTACCAGTGCTCGATGCTGGTGGTCCCGAAATTGATGTCGTCCCAGGCATTGGTCTCCTCGACGCCGGCGTGGTGCGCGATGCGCATGCCGAGCCTGTGCGCCTCTTCCTCCATGGCTTGCATGGTGTCGCGGTCGATGCCCAGGATCTTGATCCCGTCGGCGCCCATGTCCTTGAGGGCGTGGACGCGGGCGCGGGCCTCCTCGGCGTTGCGGGGGCGGCCGAACATGGGGTAGACGAAAATGCGCGGCGAGGCGATCTGGCCTTCGGCGCTCATGCGGCGCAGTTCGAGCGCGCGCTTGGTGTCGCTGCCCACGTCGCGGACCGTGGTGATGCCGCAGGCCAGCCAGATGTTCAGCTCGTACTCGATGGGCTGCGGCTTGCCGCCGCGCTCCTCCTGGAGATGGGCGTGGGCGTTGATGAGCCCGGGCAGCACGTACTTGCCGGTGGCGTCTATGACCGCGTCGGCTGGGGTGGAGCGCGACGCGCCGCGGGCCAGCGCCACGGGATCGAGCGCGATGACGTCGGCGATCCGGTTGTTCTCGACGAGGATGTCCTTGGGGCCGCTGGCGGGCGTGCCGTTGCCATCCACCACGGTGGCGTTATGGATCAGCAGGCGAGGGTAGCGCCTTCCGCTGGTGGGCGCGGTTTGGGCGGCCGCGGTGGCAGCCAGGACCAGGGCGGCGAGATGGCGATGCGTCATTGGTCGATTGTGTCACATCGCCCGCGCCTCCCGCCTACATCTCGGAGCGAGCCTTGGCGATGGCGGCGAGGTACAGGCGGGCGCGATTCTCGATGACGTCGAAGCGGCCCTCCTTGACGGACCTGCCATCCACCAGCTCGCCGCCCACGGCTACGGCGCAAGCGCCGGCCTTGAGGAATTCGCCGGCGGTTTCGAGATTGACGCCGCCGGTCGGGATCATCTCGATCTGCGGGAACGGTCCCTTCAGGGCCTTGATGTATTTGGGGCCGCCGACATTGCCGCAGGGGAATATCTTGACCACGTCGGCGCCGGCTTCCCACGCGGTCAACACCTCGGTGGGGGTCAGCGCGCCGGGACAGACGACCTTCGAATAGCGTTTGATCAGCTCGATGGTCGAAAGGCGCAGGCTGGGCGTGACAAAGAACTCGGCGCCGGCCAGCATGCAGGCGCGGGCGGTTTCCGGATCGAGCACGGTTCCCGCCCCGAGCATGATCTTGTCGCCGAACTGGTCGGCGACCTTCTCCAGGGCGCGAATCGCTCCGGGAACCGTCATGGTGATCTCGGCGGCGCGCACACCGCCGTTGTACAAGGCTTCCACGGCCTTGATAGCGCCTTCGGCGCTCGAAGTGCGCACCACGGGAACGATTCCGGCATCGGTTATAAAGGTAAGAATCTCTTTGGCGTTCATCAACTTTACGCTAGCATGCCGGCAGCGGCGTGCGGCGCGTTATGCTATTGGCTTGACGCCACAAAAGAAGCCGGAGCAGGAAAAACAGCCGCCACGAGCCTCCGTGGCGGTGGTCTCGCACAACCGGGTGCAGCTGCTCGAGCGATGCCTGAAATCGCTCGAGGCATCCCAGGGGCGGGAGACCATCCAGATCATCGTGGTGGATAACGGCTCGCGCGATGGCAGCGCGGACCTCGAAGCCGTGTTCCCTGGCGCCCAGTTCATCAAGCTGCCGAAAAATTTCGGCCTCACCAAGGCGCTGAATCTGGGATGGCGGGCGGCCGATGCCCCGTATGTTTTGTTTCTGCACGACGATACGGAAGTGGAGCCCGGAACGGTCCTGAGGCTCGCCGAGGCTTTGGACGCCAATCCGGAGGCGGGCGCGGTGTGTCCCCTGCTGGTGGATGACGAAGGCCGCCCCGCGCCGCAGTTGGGCGGTCTGCCGCCGAGCGGCGAATGGCATCCCGCCGACCCCGCGGGCGGGCCTGCGCCGGTGGATTACCCGCGCGGCGCGGCCCTGATGATGCGCGTGCACCTGATCAAGTCGGTGCGGCAGATCGATGAACGCTACGGGCAGTTCGGCGCCGACGCCGACCTGGCCGCCCAGATCCGGCGGGGCGGCAAAAAGATCCTGCTGATCCCCACGGCGCGGGTCGGGCACCAGGGGAGCGGGGAGTACACGGCCTTCGAGCGCGCCGATTTTCTGCTGGGCCGCGCCGTGTTTCTGCGCAAATACCAGGGCTTCGGCGCGGGCATCCGGGCGCGCCTCGCGGCGGTGTTCGGCCCGCTGTTCGGGTTCCGCTTCGGGGAGCTGAAATACACCGTGGCCGGCCAGAAGATCGACGGGACGCAATCGTAGCAGGATAATTGGATCAGCATTGACCTGATGCGATTCAGGAGGGGATCGAGTGCCCGCAACGGCTCCACGGCCTCCCATTCAGGATGTCCCGCCGTCCGCCGGCCTCGCCAGCGATGAAGCCCGCCGCCGGCTCGAGAAGTTCGGCCCCAACACGATTCCCGACACGGCTGTCGATCCCCTGCGCAGGGCCCTGGCCAAATTCTGGGCGCCGGTTCCATGGATGCTGGAAGCCGCGATCGTGCTCGAGCTGGCGCTCGGCAAGTACGTTGAGGCGTCCATCATCGCGGGCCTTCTGGGGTTCAACGCCGTGCTCGGATTCTTCCAGGAAGGGCGCGCCCAGGCGACGCTGGCCGCGCTCAAGTCGCGCCTTGCGCTGAGCGCCTCGGTGCGCCGGGACAATGCCTGGAGTATCATACCCGCCGCTGAACTGGTGCCGGGCGACATCGTGAAACTCTCGCTTGGCGCGGTGGTTGCCGCCGACGTGCGCCTGATAGAAGGCGAGGTCCTGCTCGACCAGTCCACGATCACCGGCGAATCCATACCCATCGAGGCGGCGCCAGGACTGGAAACCTATGCGGGGGCGTTGGTACGGCGCGGCGAAGCCGTTGCCGAGGTCACGGCGACCGGCGTGCGCACAAAGTTTGGACGCACCGCGGAGCTGGTCCGCACGGCGCACGTGGTCAGTTCCCAGCAGAAGGCCGTTCTGCGCGTGGTGCGCAATCTGGCCATGTTCAACAGCGTCATCATCCTTCTGCTGGTAACGTATGCCTGCGCTCTCAAAATGCCGTTTGGTGAAATCGTTCCCCTCGTGCTCACGGCGGTTCTGGCGTCGATTCCGGTAGCTCTGCCGGCTACCTTTACACTGGCGGCCGCCGTCGGCGCGCAAGCTCTGGCGCACAGGGGCGTCCTTCCCACCCGGCTTTCGGCGGTGGATGAAGCGGCAAGCATCGATGTGCTGTGCTCGGATAAGACGGGCACCTTGACCCGTAACGAACTGAAGGTGACCGCCATCCGTCCTGCGGCCGGCTTCGACGAGGCGCGCGTCCTGGGACTGGCCGCTCTCGCCAGCTCGGACGGCGGGCAGGATCCCGTGGACGGGGCCATTCGCTCGGCCGCCTCGCAAACCGCGGCCTCCGATCTGCCGAAGCTGAGTAAATTCGTGCCGTTCGATCCTGGCACGAAGATGTCCGAAGCCACGGCTGTGGATTCGAGCGGCGCCGACGTGCGTGTCGTGAAGGGAGCCTTTGCCGCCGTCACGAAGCTCGCGGCGCCCACGCCGGATTCGCTCGCGGCGGCGAGTGAGCTGGAGGCCCAGGGATTCCGGGTCCTGGGCGTCGCGGCGGGTCCCGCGGAGGCGGTGAAGCTCGCGGGGATCATTGCTCTGAGCGACCCGCCTCGTACCGATTCCGCGGCGCTCATTTCGGAATTGCGCGGCTTGGGCGTCCGAACCGTAATGGTGACGGGCGATGCCCCGGCGACGGCGGCGATCGTGGCTCGCGCGGTGGGTGTGGATGGAGCGGTTTGTCCACCCGGGCCCATCCCCGGCGACGTACGCCCGGAGGATTTCGCCGTCTTTGCCGGCGTGCTTCCGGAGGGAAAGTACAACCTCGTCAAGGCGTTCCAGAAGAGCGGCCACACCGTCGGCATGTGCGGCGACGGCGCCAACGACGCGCCGGCGCTCCGCCAGGCGCAGATGGGAATCGCGGTGTCGACAGCGACCGACGTCGCCAAGTCGGCCGCCGGCATCGTGCTGACCGAGCCCGGACTCGGCGGTATTGTCGCTTCGGTCAAAGAAGGCCGCGTCACGTTCCAGCGGATTCTGACCTACACGCTGAACTCCGTGATCAAGAAGATCGTGCAGGTGCTCTTTCTGGCGGTAGGCCTGATCCTGACAGGGCAGGCGATCCTGACCCCCATGCTCATGGTCATCCTGATGATCACCGGTGATTTTCTGGCGATGTCTCTGACGACCGACAACGTCCGCCCGTCCCCCGCGCCCAATGTCTGGCGCATCGGCCCGCTCACCATGGCGGGCGTCGCGATGGGAGTTGGCGAGCTGGCCTTCTGTGTCGCCGTCCTGGCCGCGGGGAAATTCTGGATGGAACTGAGAATCGAGGCGCTCAGAACCCTGGCGCTGGTCGCGCTCGTGTTCGGCAGTGAGGCGACGCTCTACGCCGTTCGCGAACGGCGGCGCCTGTGGAGTTCCCTCCCAAGCATCTGGGTGATTGTGTCGTCCGTCTGCGATGTTTTGATCGTTGTGGCGCTGGCCGCGCGCGGAATCGCAATGGCGGCGTTGCCGCTTCCGGTTATAGCCTGGGTACTCGCCGCGGCTGTCGCCTTCGGAGTCCTCGTAGACCTGGTAAAGGCGCCGGTATTCGAGCGCCTCGGAATTTCATAGGGCGTCGCGGCATCTGCCGGATTTCTTGGCGCCGCTGTCCAAATCGCGGGTGGCTCGAGCGTCATGCTAGTGAAGGAGACACCAAATGCAGTACATTCTGATGCTGTATGTGAACGAAGGCGCTTGGCCCAAGATGACCAAGGCCGAGCAGGAACAAGGGGTGGCGGCCTATATGGCGTACGCGGAGGCGCTGACGAAGGCGGGGGTCCTCAAGGGCTCGAACCGCCTCCAGCCGAGTTCGGCTGCCACCACCGTGCGCCTCGCGAATGGCAAGTCGCAGGTGCTGGATGGCCCCTACGCGGAGACGAAAGAACAACTGGGCGGCTACTTTATGATCGACGTGGCCGACCTCGATGCCGCTCTCTCGTGGGCCGCCCGCTGCCCGGCCGCGGGTCACGGCGTGGTCGAGGTGCGCCCGATCTGGGGCATGCAGGCGTGAGCCTCCTGGAAGGCGGCGAGCAGGCGCGGAGCACGGCGGACGCGGTCGCGCGCCGCAGCTACGGCAAGCTCGTCGCCTTTCTCGTGGCGCGCACGCGGGATGTGGCGGCCGCCGAAGACGCCCTCTCGGAGGCGTTCGCCGCCGCGCTCGAGGATTGGCCGCGGAAGGGCTGCCCTTCGAACCCGGAAGCGTGGCTGCTGACCGTCGCCCGGCGGAAGATCATCGATATCGCCCGGGGACGCCGCCGGCACGAGATCGCGGCCGGTCAGTTGCAGGTTATGGCGGAAGGGCTGGACGCTGCCGCCGCCGAGGCGCCGATTCCGGACCAGCGCCTCGCGCTGATGTTCGTCTGCGCGCATCCGGCCATCGAGGCCGGCATCCGCGCGCCGCTGATTCTGCAGGTGGTGCTCGGGCTGGATGCGAAGACCATCGCCTCGGCGTTCCTCACCTCTCCGGCGGCCATGGGCAAGCGGCTGGTCCGCGCCAAGGACAAGATCCGGCAGGCCGGCATCCCGTTCCGCGTCCCTGAGCGCGAGGAGCTTCCCGGCCGGCTAGACACCGTGCTGGACGCCATCTATGCCGCCTTTACGGAAGGCTGGACCGACCCTGGCGGGACCGATGCCGCCCGCCGCGATCTCACCGGGGAAGCCATATTTCTGGCCAGGCTCGTGACCGGCCTGCTGCCGCGGGAACCGGAGGCGCTGGGCCTGCTCGCACTCATGCTTCACGCCCAAGCCCGCCGTCGCGCCCGGCGCCAGGCGGACGGCGAGTACGTGCCGCTTGCCGGGCAGGATCCGGCGTTGTGGGATTCGCCAATGATGGTTGAGGCCGAAGCGCTGCTCCGGCGCGCCGGCGCGATGGGCTCGATTGGCCGCTATCAGTTGGAAGGCGCGTTGCAGTCGGCGCACGTCGATCGCTGCCGCACCGGTCGCGCCAACTGGGCGGAGGTGGTGCGGCTGTACGACGCACTGCTCGCCGTCGCTGGCTCGCCGGTGGTCGCAATCAATCGGGCGATGGCGGTCGCGGAGGTCGCGGGCGCCGCCGCCGCTCTCCAGGCGATTGAAGAGGCGGCCGCCGATGCGCGGCTCGCCGAATACCAACCTTACTGGGCCGCGCGCGCGGAGCTGCTGGCCAGGACAGGCGCGCATGGCGAAGCCCGCCGGGCATACGAGATCGCGATCGGCCTGGAGCGCGACCCCGCGGTGCGCCGCTTCCTGCAGCGGCGCCAGTCGGCCTTGCCGGGTTGATCCTCCCGACAGCCCGCGGCGTCAGGGAGGGCCGTCCTGCCCGTCCTCGACGAACCTGCGAAGCCGGAGAAGCGCATCGTCCCACTGGCTCGAGATCCTGTCGAGGTAGCGGCGGGCGTCTTCCAGGCGCCGCCGCTCCAATTGCCAAACGCTCTCGCGCCCGCGCCGCGTGCTGCGCACCAGACCCGATCCTTCCATCACCCGCAGGTGCTTGGTGATTGCCTGGCGAGTGACCCGGGAGCCCTCGGTGAGCCGGGCGATCGACATCGGTCCGCCATGACAGAGGCGGGAGACCAGGCGCAGGCGAGTCTCATCGCCCAGGGCGGCGAAAAGGTGCGCCGAGCTACTGCGCATGGCGCGTGTACTGCTCGATCAGTTTCATCACCATGGTCCAACCTCCCTCGTTCGCCTGGAAGGCCTTGGCCCGGCGCGCGAGCGGTATCTGGTCGAAGCCGGACTCGGTTACGGTCAGCATGATGCCGTCCGCTGTTTCCTCCAGTTCGAAGACCACCAGCGTGGTCGGCTCGGCGGAGTAGTCCACGCCGGGCTCGACCGCGCCGGGATGCCACCGGAACGAGAACAACCGCTCCGGCTCCATCTGTTCGATGGTGATTTCGAACGGTATGCCTTCGTACGGCTTCTGGGCTTTGGCGACCTCGGCATCCACCGTCGTCGGCACGATCACCGCGCGCATGACGGCGCCTGGCGCGAACGGGCCATCGAATTTCATGCCGAACCAGCCGCCGAACTCCGTGGAGTCCGCGAGCGCGCGCCAGACCCGTTTGCGCGGCGCGCGCAACAGAACCTTTTTCTCGATGCGATCCGTATTCATGCAATCTCCTGGTTGCATATTAGCAGGGGCGGGGATAAAACGCAACCATTCGGTTGCGCAGTCCAGATTACGTCAATTCCTCGAGCAACTCCAGGTCCTTGATCAGGAGGTCGCTTACAACATCGCCGACGTCCCGGCCCTTCTTCTGCGCGATACGCTCCAGACGCTTCTGCAACTGGCCATCAAGGTAGATAGGCAGACGTACGCGCGCTCCCTTCCGGTAGAACTTGCCTCGCTCCGCTTTGGAAAAGTCGTAATGTGACTTCATTGCTTCAGTCCCCGATACTGTGCGGCTTCTCTCCGATCCGCCCGGCGCGCCGAAATCAAACGGATCTTTGCACTCGCCTCACGACCGCCTTCCTTCTCCTCGCGGAACGTGTGGCACACCAGCAGCAGCGCTCCAGCGCGGTCCAATCCGAGGGTGATCCAGCGCTCTTCTTTCTCGCTGTGCTCGTCGTCGAATATCGACATGGCTCTTGGATCGAGAAAAACCGTGGCAGCCCTCTCAAATGAAACCCCGTGTTGCCGAACGTTCCGAAGGGCCTTTGCGGGTTCCCACTCGAACTGATGTTCGAATTGCCGCTCCACCCAAGGATTATCTCACGTAGTCCTACCTGCCTCGCCGGAGGCCGATCTGGCAAGCGCGGATGTACATCTTACATTGCGGCCAACTGCCTTTTCCTCAATTACTTGCGCCCGCCCCCCGCCAAACCAGGCTTTGGCCGGTTAACGGTCACAGCCGCGCGAAATAAACCGCAACTCTCTGATGTAAAGCGACTTACGACTCAATCCCCAGCCTTCCGCAAGCCGTCCGCGCAGCCTTCGCCTCTTACAATTAGGTGGAAGGAAGGGGGCTATTGCTGCCAGCCGAGCCATGCCCAAAGTTCTTTGACATTTTGAAAAGCGGTGCCCGATTGGCTTCGTTCCGCCAATTCCCCCGCTGGCCGCTCCCGGAATTGGCTTCGTTTCCACGCGTCGTTCGCCAGGTGATGACAGGATGACAGGAGATTTTGGATGCCGCGCCGAATTGGCTTTCGTTCCGCCAATTCACCCAGCCGCTCCCGAATTGGCTTCGTTCGGTCAATTCACGTCCCGCCCGCACCCCAAATTGGCCACTTTCCCTCGCAGTCGAGTGACAGGAATGACAGGATGACAGGAGATTTTGAGTGTGCGTTGCGAAATTACCCGCATCCGAGGGGAGCCCTACCCGCAAAGGCGCCGGCACTGCTTGGCGATCTCCCACTCTTCCTCGGTATGCACCACCAGAACCCGCACGCCGGACTCGGGGGCCGATATCTCGCCGTCACCGGAAATCGCGGCGTTCCGGCCCGCATCGATCCGAATGCCCAGAAACGCCAGGGACTCGCCGGCGGCCGCCCGCAGCGGCACGCAGTTTTCGCCGACTCCGGCGGTGAATACCAGCGCGTCCAGGCCGCCCAGGCTCGGCAGCATGCCGCCGATCGCGGCGCACAAACGGTGAACGTAGATGTCGAAGGCCAGGCGGGCGCGGCCGTTTCCGTTCTCCATGGCCGCGACGATATCGCGCATGTCGCCCGAGATGCCGGAGACGCCTTGGAGGCCGGACTCCTTATTCAGGATGCGGTCCAGGTCTTCGGCCCTCGAGCCGCAATGCCGCACGAGATGGATCAGAATGCCGGGATCGACCGTGCCTGAGCGCGTGCCCATCATGAGGCCTTCGAGCGGCGTGAAGCCCATGGTGGTGTCCACCGATTGGCCGTCGCGCACGGCGGCCAGCGAGCAGCCGTTGCCCAGGTGGCAGGTGATCATGCGTAGCGATTTCAGGTCGCGGCCCAGCACCTCCGCGGCGCGGCGCGAAACGTATTGATGGCTGATGCCGTGGAAACCGTAGCGGCGGATGCCTTGGTCCAGCCATTCGTACGGGCCCGGATAAGTGAAGGCGGCCGGCGGCAGGGTCGCGTGGAAAGCGGTGTCGAAGACGGCCACCTGCGGAGTTCCGGCCGGCAGCAGGCGCTCGACGGCTTCGATGGCCTCCTCTTCCAGAAGGTTGTGCTCGGGCGCGAAGCTGGCCAGTTGCGCGATGGCCGCCTTTACTTCGGGCGTGATGCGCGTGCTCTCGCGGAACGCCTTGCCGCCGTGCACGATGCGGTGGCCGGCGGCGTCGATGCGGGCGCCGCCATCCAGCAGCGGTTTGAGGAGCGGCTCGATGGCCGTGTCGGGCGGGCCCGGATGAAGGTGGAAATCCACCTGCGACTTCCAGGCAAGCGTGAGGTCCCCGGTGTAGAAGCGGGCCTTGATGCTGCTCGAGCCGCCGTTGAGCACCAGAATGTTCATGTCAATAAGGCCACTTCCAGTCGCGGATCTCGGGCATGTCGTCGCCGTGTATGGCGATGTAGCATTTGTGCTCGATCAGGCGGTCGCGCAGGTGCTGCTTGAAGTGCGCGGCCACGTCGCGCAGGCGCGGCACGCGGTCCACCACGTCGCCGGCGAGGTGGAAACGGTCCAGGTCGTTCAGCACGGTCATGTCGAAAGGCGTCGTGGTGGTGCCCTCTTCCTTGTAGCCGCGCACGTGGAGATTGGCGTGATTGTTGCGGCGGTAGGTGAGACGGTGGATCAGCCACGGGTATCCGTGAAATGCGAAGACCACCGGTTTGTCGCACGTGAAGATGGAGTCGAACTCGCGGTCGCCCAGGCCGTGGGGATGCTCTGTGGAGGGCTGGAGGGTCATCAGGTCCACCACGTTCACCACGCGGATCTTCAGTTCGGGCAGGTTGTGGCGCAGCAGGTCCACCGCGGCCATGGTTTCGAGCGTGGGGACATCGCCGCAGCAGGCCATCACCACGTCGGGCTCGACTCCCTGGTCGTTGCTGGCCCAACCCCAGATGCCGATGCCGGCGGTGCAGTGCAGGATGGCGGCTTCCATGTCGAGCCACTGAAGCGCGGGCTGCTTGCCGGCCACGATCACGTTGACGTAATTGCGGCTGCGCAGGCAGTGGTCGGTGACCGAAAGCAGGGTGTTGGCGTCGGGCGGCAGGTAGACGCGCACCACGTCGGCCTTCTTGTTCACCACGTTGTCGATGAAGCCCGGGTCCTGGTGGCTGAAGCCGTTGTGGTCCTGGCGCCAGACGTGCGAGGTCAGCAGGTAGTTGAGCGACGCGATGGAGCGGCGCCAGGGGATGTGGCGGGTGACCTTCAGCCACTTGGCGTGCTGGTTGAACATCGAGTCGATGATGTGGACGAAGGCCTCGTAGCACGAGAAGAAACCGTGGCGGCCGGTGAGCAGGTAGCCTTCCAGCCAGCCCTGGCACATGTGCTCGCTGAGCACTTCCATCACGCGGCCGTCGGGGCTGATGTGATCGTCGCTGGGGATGATCTCGGCGGTGGAGTCGCGATTGGTCACTTCGAAGAGCGCGTCCAGCCGGTTGGATGCGGTCTCGTCGGGGCCTACCACGCGGAAGTTGCGCGCCTCCATGTTGAGCTTCATGACGTCGCGGAGGAAGCGGCCCATCACGCGCGTGGCTTCCGCGATGACCGTGCCGGGCTTGGGCACCGCGACGGCGTAGTCGCCGAAGTCGGGCAGGGCCAGGTCCTTGAGCAGCAGGCCGCCGTTGGCGTGCCGGTTGGCGCCCATGCGGCGTTCCCCGCGCGGCGCCAGGTCGGCGAGTTCGGGGATCAGCTTCCCTGTGGAGTCGAACAGCTCTTCGGGGCGGTAGCTCTTCATCCATTGCTCGAGGATGCGGATGTGGTCCGGCTTGGTAGCGAGTTCCGAGAGCGGCACCTGGTGCGCGCGGAAGGTGCCCTCGATCTGCACGCCGTCCACGATTTTGGGGCCGGTCCAGCCTTTCGGCGACCGCAGGACAATCATGGGCCAGGGGCGCCGCTCGGAGAAGCCGTGGGCGCGGGCGTCGCGCTGGATGGCTTGGATCTCTTGCACCACGGTGTCGAGCGTGCGGGCCATGAGCTGATGCATCGTGGCGGGATCGTCGCCTTCCACGAAATACGGATTGTAGCCGTAGCCCCGCAGCAGTTCCGCGAGTTCTTCCCGCGGGATGCGCGCCAGCACGGTGGGGCCGGCGATCTTGTAGCCGTTGAGGTGCAGGATGGGAAGCACGGCGCCGTCGCTTGCGGGGTTCAGGAATTTGTTGGAGTGCCAGCTCGTGGCCAGCGGCCCGGTTTCCGCTTCGCCGTCGCCCACGACGCAGCACACCAACAGGCTGGGATTATCGAACGCGGCGCCGAAGGCGTGCAGCAGCGAGTAGCCCAGTTCGCCGCCCTCGTGGATGGAGCCCGGCGTTTCGGGCGCCACGTGGCTGGGAATCCCGCCGGGGAAGGAGAACTGCTTGAACAGCCGCTTCATCCCCAGTTCGCTTTGCGAGATGTTGGGATAGAACTCGCTGTAAGTGCCTTCCAGCCAGGTGTTGGCCACGAGGCCGGGTCCGCCGTGGCCCGGCCCGGCGACGTAGATCATGTCGAGGTCGTACTTCTTGATGATGCGGTTGGCGTGCACGTAGATGAAATTGAGCCCGGGCGTGGTGCCCCAGTGGCCCAGGAGCCTGGGCTTGATGTGCTCCAGCGAAAGAGGCTGCTTCAGCAGCGGGTTGTCGTAGAGATAAATCTGGCCGACCGACAGATAATTGGCGGCGCGCCAGTAAGCGTCCATTTTGCGCAGCTCCTCGGGAGCGAGCGCGGGAGTATGATTGACGGTTTCGGACATTTGGATTCCCTGTGTCTAATGATGGCAGAGTCGCGGGCGCGATTGAGAGACCACCGCGTGGGACAATGAAACCAAGCTCCCATATGCGTCGCCTCGGGCCTCTCGCTTTGCTCATTGCCGTGTGGATCGCGCCCGCGATCGCGCGCCATTTCCGGACCGGGTGCGGCGTCGGCAAGGAAACGGCCGCGGAGACGGTCTTCCTGCATCGCCAGGCGGTGCGCGCCCGCAGGGCCGTCCCCAGGGCTGTAACCGCGGCGCCGCTGGGGAATCGCGACTTCGGCAATATCGCCGTCATCGAGGACTCCGATGGCGTCGTGGCGTTTCCCAACGAGTTCAATCTCGACCTGAAGACCCTGACCTTCACGCCCGCCGCCTCCGATGCCACGAGCTATGGTTATGCGGTATCGGACGGCGGCTACGATTCCGCCGCGGCTGCCAACGGAATGCCGCTCGCCGCGCTGGACGACGACGATACCCGCCAGGTGAGCATGCCCTTCGCGTTTCCGTTCTTCGGCGCGCGGTACAACCAGATTTTCGTCAACTCCGACGGGAACCTCACCTTCACTGTGGGCGACAGCGCTTCCACCGACCGGTCTCTGGGCCGCATGACTGCGGGACCGCCGCGCATCTGCCCGCTGTTCGACGATCTCGATCCCGCGCTGACGCCCGGCGGCGTGCGCGTGTTCGCCGATGCCGGCCGCATGGTGGTCAGTTGGGTTGCCGTGCCGGAATGGCAGGCGGCTGGCGTGGGCGCAAACCAGACATTTCAAGTGGCGCTCTATGCCGATGGGCGCATCGCCTTTTCCTATTCCGGGACCGCCGCCTCGAGCGCCGTTGTCGGCATCGCTCCCGGTAACCAGCAAGGCGCCACCTCGCTGCTGGACTACCGCGACGATCCGGGCGGTCAATACTCCGCCGCGGTCGCCGAGCGGTTCGGAAACACCGTGCAGATCGACACCGTGAGCGCGGCCTGGAAGTTTTACCAGACGCACGAGGATTCCTACGACTACCTGGTGATCTACAACAACGAGGACATCCCGGTGGCGCCCTCGGTTCTGTCCGAGGAGAACACCATCCGCAGCAGCGGCACGGGGTATGGCGTCGCGCCGCGCGACGACGGCTCGATGTACGGATCGGCGTCGCGCCTGCAGGCCGTTCTGAACATGGGCATGCTCAGCGACTATCCCAGCGACCCCAGCGCGCTGGTGCCCCTGCGGGCGCCGCAGGGCGACACTCCCATCACCCTGCTGGGCCACGAAACCGGGCACCTCTTTCTGGCCTACGCCAGCGTGCCCGATCCTGACGACCCCACCGCCAAGCCCATGCTCGGCTACCAGAACGCGCACTGGAGCTTCGTGTTCAACTCCGAAGCCTCGTTCCTCGAAGGCGAACGCATCGCGGACCGCGGACCCTCGGTGGAGCCGGAATTTCTGACCACCGGCACCGTGCAGCAATATGCGCCGCTCGATCAGTACCTGATGGGCTTTCGCGTTGCCGCCGCCGTGCCCGATACGTTTCTGGTGACCGGCGTGCCCGCCTACATGACCCAGTGGCACCCGCTTCGAAACTACGGCTTCGACGGCACGCGCCGGAACATCGCCGCCTCCGACGTGGTTCAAGCCATGGGGCGGCGGACCCCCGACTACACCGTGGCGCAGCGCCGTTTCCGTTTCGCGTTCCTCCTGGTGGTGGCCGAAGGTTCACAACCATCCGCCGCCGACGTGGCCAAGCTCGAGGTGTTCCGGCAGCAGTTCGAGAGTCTCTATGCCACGGCCTCGTCAGGCAACGGCACGGCGGACACCGCGCTCGAGCGCAGCATGAAGCTCTCCCTCTATCCCGCGGCCGGCGTGGCTCCTGACGCGGCCATTACCGCGACTCTGACTCTCGAAACCGCGCCCGCGGCCGACCTTGCGGTTCAGCTTCAGGCGCCAAACGGTTTTGCGGCCCTGCCCGCTTCCGTTCGGATTCCCGCCGGCGCGAAGAGCGCCACCTTCGGCGTCACTGCCGTCAAGCCTGGGGTGGAAGAGGTGTCAGCCGTTCCCGCGGATGCTTCTTACGAGACCGCCGTGGCGCGGGTGCAGGTGGCGGACGCCTCGATCTTGAAACTGGCCGGCGTGTCGGGCGATCACCAGGTTTCCACGTCGGCGGCTCCCCTGCCCGACCCCATCGTGGTCCGCCTGACCGATAGCAACAGCCTGTCGTATCCGGGGGCGCGCATCCTGGCGACGGCTTCCGATGGTGGAAGCGTCGCTCCCGCCGCAGCCGTCACCGACCAGCGGGGACAGGCGGCCTTCCGCTGGACGCCCGGTCCGGCTTCTGCAAATCAGTTGCAACTGGCGCTCGAAGGGTCGCCCACGGTCAACTTGACCATGACCGCCCTGATGACGCCCTCGGGTGTCCCGGTAACCACCACGGTGAACGTCGGCGCCGGCGACTACATCGAGATTTATTGCACGGGGCTGGGCCCGACGCAGTTGTCGGCGGGATTGCAGCAGACCGTTCTGACGCCCGTGGTCTTCATCGGCGCCGTCCCGTTGCAACCGATTTACAGCGGTCTGGTGTCCGGCGTCGAGGGACTCTACCAGCTCGACGTGCAGGTGCCCGGCGGGCTGGCGCCCGGCGTGCAGCCCGTGCTTCTGTCCGTCAGCATGGCGCATAGCAACCAGGTTTCCATCATGGTGCAATAATGCTCTCCTGGCTCTTCTCCGATCCGCTCCCGCCCGGCACACCCGCGCCGGAGTTTTCGCTTCCCGACGAGGCCGGCCGCACGGTCACGCTTTCCAAACTGCGGGGCAAGAGCGTGGTCCTGGTTTTTTATCCGGGCGACGATACCCCGGGCTGAACCAAACAGCTCTGCCAGTTGCGTGACAACTGGGGAAAGGCGCGAGCCCGCGGCATCCGCGTCTTCGGTGTGAATCCGCAGGGCGCCCAGAGCCACGCGGAGTTCCGCGAGAAGTACCACTTTCCGTTTCCGCTGCTGGTGGACAAAGGGCAGAAGGTCGGGGAGTTGTATCACGCCAGCGGGCTGATCGTGAAGCGCACGGTGTACGGGATCGATGCCGGGGGGATCATCCGGTTCGCCCGCCGGGGGATGCCGGACCCCGAAGAGATTCTAGCCGCCGCCGAGTAGACCCTATGTTTCGCTTTGCCGCGCGTACCCTTGCCAAACGCCCGGGCTTCACGGCCGTCGCGGCCCTGACCCTGGGCCTCGGCATCGGCGCAACCACCGCCGTGTTCAGCATCGTCGACGCCGTGCTTCTGAGGCCGCTGCCATATAAGGATCCGGGACGGCTGGCCGCGGTCTGGATCACCAGCACGCGGGAAAAGGGCCTCGCCAAGATCTTCGCGACCCATGCGGACTACGCCGGATTCCACCGCGATGCCCGGTCTTTCGAAAGTGTCGCGGCCGCCACATGGGCGACGCACACCGGCCGTGTCCTGACGGGTATAGGACCGGCGCGCGAAGTGCTCACCATTCCGGCCAGCGCTTCGTTCTTCGACACGCTCGGCGTCCACGCCGCGGTGGGCCGCACTTTCCGTCTCGAAGACGAGGCCCACGGCTGCTCCCTGGTGCTCGCCCACAAATTCTGGACGTCCGCGCTCGCCGCCGATCGCGGAATCATTGGCAAGAACCTCACGCTCGATCAGCAACCGTGCGCCGTGCTCGGCGTCATGTCCGAGGATTTCAGCTTTTATCCCGCGCCGGCCCAGGCATGGATCCTGCTCGGACCGGCCTTCCAGGCGGACCAGGATCGCATGCTGGTGGGCATCTTCGCCCGCCTCCGGCCGGGAGTCACTCTCGCCCAGGCCGAGACCGAGCTTCGCAGCCTCTATCGGATCATTCATCCGGGCGGCGACGCGCGGGATCTTCAACCCGTGGTCTACGATCTTCACGGCGAGTTCACGTTTCTGGCGGGCCGCACCTTGCGAACCACGTTGATCCTGGTCTTTGCCGCGGTGCTGCTGGTCCTGCTGATCGCGTGCCTCAATGTCGCCAACCTTCTGCTCGCCCGGCTCTCGGAGCGCAGCCGCGAATTGGCGATACGGGCCGCGCTGGGCTCCGGGCAGGGCCGCCTGGTTCGCCAGGTGCTGAGCGAAGGCCTGCTCCTGTCCGGGCTGGGCGCGGTGCTCGGTGTAGCGATCGCATGGGGCGCTGTCCGATACTTCCGTGCGGCCAGCCCCATCGAGCTGAGCGTCGGCGCGAAAGTCGCCGTCAGCCTCCCGGTTCTCGTGTTCAGCGGAGCACTGTCGATTGCCACGACACTGATCTTCGGACTGCTCCCGGCTCTCCGCGCGTCCCGGGTCGATCTCACCCGGCATCTGAAGGCCGCCGGACGCGGTTTCGTCCCGGGCAGGCACCGGCTGGCGAAGTCCGTCATCGCCATCGAAGTGGCTCTCTCCTATATGCTGCTGACCGGCGCGGCCCTGCTGATGACCAGTGCCTTTCGGATGGGTTCCGAGCATCTCGGGTTCAACCCCGATGGCGTGCTGGCCACCAGCGTCTCCCTTCCGGCTTTTCGCTACTCGACCGATGCCCGGCGCATGCGCACCTGGGACCAACTGCTCGAACGCCTGGAACGCGTGCCGCGGGCAGCCGGCGTGGCACTCGCGTCGAAGATCCCGCCCAACGCCGGCGGCAACCAGGTGCTGGAGATTCAAGGCTGGCCGGTCGCGGCCGGCGGCGAGATTCACGACGTGGGGGCGGACGCGGTCAGTCCCGGATTTTTTGATGTCTTGGGCATCGCTCTCCGGCGCGGCCGGTTTTTCGGCGTCCAGGACCGCGAGACTTCACAGCCTGTCGCGATCGTCAATGAGTCGTTGTCCAGGAAATATTTCCCGGATGGCGACCCGGTCGGCCGGCAGATCCGCATTCCCGGCGGCGCTATGCCGTGGCTCAACATTGTCGGGGTGGTGGCAAATGTGAAGCACACCCAATTGATGGATGAAATGAGTTGGGTCGAGACACCCATATTTTACCGGCCTCTCGCCCAGGAGCCGCGTCCATCCATGCAGATCGCCGTGCGCGCGTTCGGGGAAATGGGGCCCTTGGGGCAGGACATCCAGAAGCAAATCGCCACCGTCGATCCGGCCATTCCCATTAACAACGTCGAAGCACTCACCTCCCGATTGGCTCATACGCTGGCCTATCCGCGATTCCGGGCGACGGTGCTCACTCTGTTTGCGCTGGGCGCGCTGATCCTCTCGGCCGTGGGACTCCACGGAGTGCTCTCGCAGCTGGTAGCGCAGCGCATACCGGAGTTCGGCGTTCGCCGGGCCGTCGGCGCGCAGACACAGGATCTGCTGTTGTTGATTGCACGCCAGGGCGGCCTTCCCGTTCTCGCCGGAATCGGTGTGGGAGTCTCTTTGACACTGGTCTTCAGCCGGGTAATGACCAGATTGCTTTACGGAATTCAACCGGCCGATCCGAAGGCCCTCGCGATGGTATCGGTCATGCTGTTGCTGGTAGCCGCCCTGGCGATCCTGCCGCCCGCCCGCCGCGCGGCACGCGTCGATCCCATGACTGCCCTGCGCGAAGAGTAGGGAAGGCTGGAACTAGAGCGGCGCCGGCACGTCCTGTCGTGCGGCCAGCACCTCACGGACTTTTCGGATGAGCGCGTCCGGAAGGAAGGGCTTGGGCAGAAATGCGTGTCCGCGGCTGGCAATTCGTTCCGAGACCTCGGGCTGATCGGGAAGTCCCGCCATGAAAAGCCACTGCGTTTCGGGATGGAGTCGGGTGAATCGCTCGGCGAGGCTGGGACCGCTGAGGCCGGGCATGACCACATCGGCCAGGAGCAGATCGATCGGGTCGTTTCTCCCGGCTCCGATTTGTAAAGCCTCATCGCCGGAGGCCGCGCGGAGGACGCCGAAGCCCGAGCGCTCCAGCATGGCGCAAACGCAATTCAAGACGCAAGGCTCGTCATCTACCACCAGCACTACACCGGCGCCGGCAGAGCGTGCAAGAGGCATATCAGTACTCGTGAGGGGCGCAGGTTCTGGAGCGATTGTAACCGCCTGGCCCAACAAAACGGGTGGGCGGGCGCGCCGATGTGTCTCAACGCACAAAACCAATTTCGGCGTTAAGGGTCCTGGTACCTTTAAACCTCTAAGACCGCATTCCAGTGCTCGCTGGGGGATCGGGGATCGGATCGGGCGGCGGCCTTGGCCGGGATGGGGAAGGACGAGTAGACCGGCGGCCAAGTGAGTTAAGTCACAGATAGACGCACCTGCACTCCGTGCCACTACCTGCAATTGAGGGAGTTGGGCGGGGACCGACCCGCCCTCGCCCGAAACTACTTCACGTCATCGACGGTGATGGTGTCGCCTTCAATCTTGCCGGTGACGGTCACTTTCTTGCCGGCCTGATCTTTCACCTTGTCCTGGTTCGCGATGCTATAAATCTTGCCGTCGTCGGTCACCAAAACGGCCGGGGCGCCCTTCGCCATGCAACTCTTGGCGCACGCCTCGTTTCCCCACATCGCTTTCTTGCTCGCGCAATTCTTGTCGATGATGTATCCGGACCAATCCGCAGCCATCGCCGACATTGCAGCGAGCAACATATACGGGAGCAGTCTTTTCACGTTTTCCTCCTCTGAGTGGAAAATGCCTCTATCTGTCTGGAACGACTATACCCTAGATACGCATGGGCCGCAAGTTTGGATGTTATCGGACGATTAACAATTGTGAACCAGCGGCACGCCGGATCCTAATAGAACAGGTACTTGCGCCACTGGGCATCGCCTTTGCCCAACATCCGCATGAGATGGCGGCTGGTGTGGAGGCTGAACGGCCTGGGCTGCCGGGCCAGTTTCATGCCGGCTTCATCGGGGGTGCGGTTTCCTTTACGATTGTTGCAGGGGTGGCAGCAGGCCACCAGGTTTTCCCACGCCGATTCGCCGGCGCGCGACCGGGGGACCACGTGGTCGAGCGTCAATTCGCCGGAAACCAGCGTCCGATGGCAATATTGGCAGGTGTAGCGGTCGCGCATCAGGATGTTCTTGCGCGAAAGCGCGCGGGTCTGGTGCGGAATCCGCCGGTACTCCAAGAGACGGATTACGGAAGGCAGGCGCACGGCGGCGCGCGCCGAGTGCACCGCGTTCATGGACTCCTCTTCCGCCGCCGCGACGCCCTTCAGCACCAGCACCAATGCCCGGCGCGCGGCGCAGATGTTGATCGGCTCATAACTGGCATTGAGCACCAGGACAGGCCTCTGTAGTCGATCGCTTGCCATTCAAACGCTCCCCCCCACCATCGAATCGGCCGCCACCGGGTGTCCGGCGTCCATGCGCCGGTCCGCGCGGGCAACCGTCAGAATCGCGACTCTGGCCACGCCGGCCCGCTTGAGGGCGAAAGCGCACGAGGCCGCTGTAGAACCGGTAGTCATCACGTCGTCGATCAGCAGAACGCGCTTGCCGTGCAGCCGCCAGACGATGCGCCGGCACTGGAATGCCGTGGCGACATTGCTCCGCCGGCGCGACTGGGCGAGGCTGGCCTGCGACGGTGTCGAGCGGACGCGCTTCAACACCCGGATCACGGGGATCCCGGTTCGCCGCCGGATTTCCCGCGCCAGGAGCTCCGACTGGTTGAAGCCTCTCTGCCATTGCCTGCGCCAGTGAAGCGGCACGGGGACCAGCGCATCGAACCGCTCGTCGCGCGGCAGCGCCGCGGCCAGCAGGCCGGCGAGCGGCCGGGCCAGGGTCCGTATGCGGGAGTATTTGTAGAGATGGATCAGCTCGCGCAGCACTCCTTCGTACGCGCCGAAGGAATAGGCCGCATCAAAACCGCGAAGGCCGCTGCGGCACACGGCGCAGCGGCCTTCGCGATCCAACGGGAAGCCGTTGTGAAACGGTGTCCTGCAACTTACGCAGAAGAACTCGGCCGAGAGCGGCTCCGGCAGCGCCAGGCAGGCACGGCAGACCGGAATCCGGGACATCTCATGCAAATGGCCGCCGCAAATGCGGCATTCGTCGGGGAAGAAGAGGGAAAAAAGGGCGTGCGAGGCGGAACGTACTGCTGCGGGACCGGCGTTCGCGATTGCGGCTCGCCTGCTACTCGAGAAGACCCACCTCCGCTAAAACTTTTATTGTAGCCGAATTCAGGCCAGTACAAAAGAGCGCGATTTCGTTTGGGCGCCGCGGCGGCCGCTCCCTTCGGTCGCGGCTCGGTAACGGGAGTCCGCCCTGCGGAGTGGTATTCAGAGTACAATACTGTGCGGGAGTTCCATGAAGAACTCGCAAAGTATCGCGTTGTGCGGTTTCGGTTTCCTGGCCCTGTTTGCCATGCGAGCGCAGGTGGCTGTCACGCCCCGCGCCAAGGCCGCCGAACCCGGGCAGCAGAGGAGGCCGCAGGCCAATCTGCGCGTCGATACCAACGTGGTTCTGGTTCCGGTATCGGTGTACGACCCCACCAACCATCCCGTCACGGGTCTGGAGAAGGAGCACTTCAAGCTCTTCGACGACAAAGTGGAGCAGACCGTCACCCAGTTTTCGATGGACGACGAAGCGGTGGCCATCGGGCTGGTGGTCGACACTAGCGGCAGCATGGGTCCCAAGCTGCGCCGCTCGCGGCACGCGGCGTCCGCGTTTTTCCAGACGGCCAACCCCGACGACGAGTTCTTTCTGGTGGAATTCAACGACACGCCGAGACTGATGGTGCCGCTGACGTCTCATACCGAGGACATCGAGAATCAGCTCCTGTTCACGCAGTCGCGGGGCCGCACGGCGCTGCTGGACGCGGTCATGCTCTCGCTGCACGAGCTGAAGAAATCGGACAAGAAGCGCAAGGCGCTGCTGATCATCTCCGATGGCGGCGACAACAGCAGCCGGTACTCGGAAACCGAAGTGCGCAACATGGTGCGGGAAAGCGACGTGCTGATTTACGCCATCGGCGTTTTCGAGCCGTTCAGCAGCCGCGGCCGCACGCCCGAGGAATCGGCCGGCCCAGGGCTGCTGACGGACATTACGGAACAAACGGGCGGCCGCCACTTTCCGGCGGACCTGGTCGAGCTTCCGGACATCGCGGCCAAAATCGGAATCGAGTTGCGCAACCGCTACGTGCTGGGATACTCGCCGACCGACCGGCTGCGCGACGGCCGCTACCACCACGTGCAGGTCAAAGTGGTGCCGCCGCGCGGCCTTCCGCCGCTCAAGGCGTCCTGGCGGCTGGGCTATTACGCGCCGGCGGAATAGGCGATTGCCCGGCAGCCGGCGAGCTCGAGCGCGTTGAGCACCGAGTTGGTGGAGTTGGTGAGGGGCTCTTCACCGGAAACCACAAGGCCCGCGTACTTTACCGTGGGATAGACGAACCATTCGGCGCCAGGACGCACGGTCCGCTCGTACTGTTCGCGAACCGATTGCGGGGTGCGGCCGCGCTCGGCCACGTCGCGCGCCAGACGCCGCTCGAAGCAGACTTGCGGGTCGGTCTGGACGTACACCCTGGTATCGAGCATGGAACGAAGCTCGGGCCAATAGAGCACGAACAGCCCCTCGACGATCACGAACTCGCCAGGCTCGACGCGCTTCGTCTCCGAAGTGCGGGCGTAATCCGCGAAAGAGTAGACGGGCTCGGCGAAAGTGGAGCCGGCGGCGATCGCCTGGAGATGCTCGTGGAGCAGTTCCCAATCGAGCGCGCCGGGATGGTCGAAATTGACTTTCTTGCGTTGTTCGAGCGGAATCTCCTGCATTCCTTTGTAGTAGGAATCCAGGGACACGATGGCGGTCCCGGGCAGCCTCCGAACGAGCTGCCTGGCTAGCTCCGTCTTCCCGGAGCTGGACGGACCAGCAATGCCGATGATGTGCGGTCTCATACGTTGCCCGGGGGAGTCAGTTCAGTTTCGCACAGTTTGAGGACGGCTTCCACCAGGCCGTCGATGGTGAATACGGAGGCCTGCGCCGACACCTCGATGCCCAGGTCCCGCGCGGTGCGGGTTGTGATGGGACCGATGGAGGCGACCTTGACGCCTGCGAGCGCGCCCGCGCCCGCTGCCGCCACGAAATTCTGCACGGTCGAAGAGCTGGTGAAGGTGACGCAGTGTGGCCGCGAAGCGCCGCCGAAAAGTTCGCGCGCGCGCGCCGGTGCGTCCTCGGGCATCACGGAACGGTAGGCCTCGACCACGTCCACCCGCGCGCCGCGCCGCGCGAGCTCGGAGGGAACCAGGTCGCGCGCCACCGCCGCCCGCGGCAGCAGGACGCGTTTTCCGGAGAGATCGTGCGGGGCGAAGGCTTCGAGCAGACCCTCGGCGACGTACTCGCGGCCCATGAGATCCACGCGCAGATGCAGCGCTTCGACGGCGGCCCGGGTGGCCGGCCCGATGGCGCAGATGCGGGCCCGCAGCGCGCGCAGATCGCGGGCGCTCCGGTCCAGGCGGTCGATGAAGAAGCGGACGCCGTTGGCGCTGGTGAAGATCAGCCAGTCGTAGGAATCGAGTTGGGCGATGGCGCCGTCGAGCGGGCCGTAATCGGCGGCGGGCCGGATCTCGATGGTGGGCAACTCCAGGGCGGCGGCGCCCAGCGCGCGCAGCCGGGCGCCGAGGGCGTCGGCCTGTCCTTTAGCGCGGGTGACCACGATGCGCTTGCCGAACAGCGGCAGGCGCTCGTACCAATCGAGCTTCTCGCGCAGCCGCACCACTTCGCCCACGATGATGGTGGCCGGCGGCTTCAAGGCGCGCGCGGCGATGAGGCCCGGCAGGGTGGCCAGCGTGCCGGCGAGAGTCTCCTGGTCGGGGCGGGTGGCCCAGCGGACGGCCATGGCGGGTGTTTCGGGCGAACGGCCGTGCGCCATCAGCTCGCGCGCGATTTCCGGGAAGGTGGTGAGGCCCATGAAGATCACCAGTGTCTCGGCGTGGCCCACCCTTTCCCAATCGATGGCGCCGACCGCGTGGCCGGTCACGAAGGTCACGGTCGAAGTGTGTTCGCGATGGGTGAGGGGCACTCCGGTGTACGCGGCGATGCCCAGCGGCGAGGTGACTCCGGGGACGATTTCGAACGGGATGCCGGCCGCGGCGAGCGCTTCGGCCTCTTCGCCGCCGCGGCCAAAGAGGAACGGGTCGCCGCCTTTGAGCCGCACCACCGTCACCCCGCGGCGCGCGCGCTCGATGAGCATGGCGCAGATTTCTTCCTGGGTGAAGGCGTGGTCCGATTTTTTCTTGCCGACGTAGATGCGTTCGGCGTGGGGCGGGGCGAGGTCGAGTAGCGCGTCGGGCGCGAGGTGATCGAACAGGATAGCGCCGGCCTGTTCCAGAATGCGGCGGCCCTTGACCGAGATGAGCTCGGGATCGCCCGGGCCCGCGCCGACCAGATAGACCTTGGTCATGGCCGTTCGGGAAAGCTGTAGACCGCCTCCAGGATGCGGCGTGCGCCGCGGGCGAGCAACTCCGCGCCGAGCCGGGCACCGATCGCCGCAGCATCGGAGGCCGGTCCTTCGGCCTGGGCGCGGACCAGCTCCGATCCATCGGGCGAGGCCACCACGCCGGTGACGCTCAAGCGATCGCCATCGACCTCGGCGTGCGAGCCGATGGGGACCTGGCATCCGCCGCCCAGCGCGCCCAGCACGCCGCGTTCGGCGGCGACGGCGGCGTGTGTGGCGGGGTCGTCTAGCACCGCCGCGGCTTCGAAGCCCGCGCCGCTCGCGCCAGTTTCGATGGCCAGCGCGCCCTGGCCCACCGCGGGGCACATGACATCGGGCGCAAGAATTTCGGCGATGCGATCGCCCCATCCCAGCCGCTTCAATCCCGCCGCGGCCAGGAGGATGGCGTCGTAGCGGCCCTCGTCGAGCTTGCGCAGGCGTGTGTCGAGATTGCCGCGCACCGATTCCACCACGAGGTCCGGCCGAAGCTTGCGCAACTGCGCGGCGCGGCGCAGCGAGCTGGTCCCGACTTTGGCGCCCGCGGGAAGATCGGCCAGGCGCTTGCCCACCACGGCGTCGCGCGGATCTTCGCGCTGCGGCACGGCGGCCAGCACCAGTCCGGCGGGCAGCTCGGTGGGAAGATCCTTCAGGCTGTGCACCGCGAGATCGGCGCTTCCGTCCAGCAGCGCCTCTTCGATTTCCTTGGTGAACAGGCCCTTGGTCCCGACCTTGGCCAGTGGCACATCGGTGATCTTGTCGCCAGTGGTTTTGATGATCTCGATGCGGCACTCGTGGCCGCGCGCGGCGAGCTGCCCCGCCACCCAGCGTGCCTGCCATAACGCGAGCTGCGAACCGCGCGATGCGATGACCAGCATGGATCAATCCCCGAGGTGAAACGCCTTTCGGATGGCGGCCACCACGTGGACGCCATCGGGGTGGTTGGCGTGGTTGCGCAATTCGGAGATCGGCCCGTGGGCGATCTTGTTGATGATGCCGCGCGTCAGGGCTTCCATGGCCTGCTCCTGCTCCGCGGTGAACGGGCCGAACTTGCGCCGCACCTTGTCGACCTCGCCGGCGCGGATCTGCTCGAGCTGCTCCTGCAAGCCCACGATGGTGGGGGTGACCTCGGCCACCTTGAGCCGCGCCATCATGCGCTCGACCTCTTCGGCCACCAGCGTCTCGGCGTGGTCCGCTTCCTTCATGCGCTCCCGCAGGTTGGCGTTGACCACTTCCTGCAAGTCGTCGATGTCGTAGAGGAAGATGTTGTCGATTTCGTTGACCGAGGGCTCGATGTTGCGCGGCACGGCGATGTCGATCAGGAACATCGGCTTGTTGCGGCGGGCCGCGATGACGCGCTGCATGTCGTCGCGGCGAAGGATGTAGTGCGGCGCGCCCGACGAGGCGATCACGATATCCACCTCGGGCAGCATGCTGACGAAGCGCGTGTATTCGACCGGCGTGCCCTGAAAGAGCTTGGCCATCTCGATGGCGCGCTCGTGCGTGCGGTTGGTGACGAAGACGTGGGAAGCGCCGGAGCGGCGCAAGTGGCGCGCGGCCAGCTCCGACATCTTGCCCGCGCCGACGATCATGATGGTGCGGCCCGCCAGCGAACCGAAAATCTTGCGCGCCAGCTCGACGGCGGCGTAACTCACCGAGACGGCCATCTGGCCGATGCCGGTTTCCGAGCGCACGCGTTTGGCCACGCTGAAGGCGCGGGTGACCACGCCATCGAGCCACCCGCAAACGGCGCCGCAGTCTTTGGCCGCGGCATAGGCCGCTTTGAGCTGGCCGAGGATCTGCGGCTCGCCCACCACCATGGAGTCGAGCGAGGCGGCCACGCGGAAGAGGTGATGGATGGCTTCGCGGCCCTCGTGACGGTAGAGGTGGGGTTCGATGAAGCAGGCGCTGACGGATTTCTGGTCGGCCAGAAACGAATCGACGATGGCCTGCGGATCGAAGCGATCCTCGGTGGTGACCGTGATTTCCACGCGGTTGCAGGTGGAGAGGATCACGGCCTCGCCCACGCCTTCGCGCGATTTGAGATCGGCCAGCGCGGCGGGCAGCGCTTCCTCGCGGAACGCCAGGCACTCGCGCACTTCGACGGGCGCCGTTTTGTGACTCACGCCGGTGATCAGCAGCTTCATTGTTTGAAGAACAAGGTACCGAGGCGCGCGTGCGCCGCCCACGTCAGGGCGGAGAAGGCGACCACCGTGACGGTCATGATGGCGGCCTTCCTGCCGCGCCATCCCGCGGTGGTCCGCAGGAAAACCAGGACCATGTAGATGCCCCAGGTGAAGAAGGAGATGGCGATCTTGGGTTGACTGATCCAGGCGGTCTTCAATTCGATGAAGCCCCACGTGCAGCCGGCGATGACAGCCAGCGTGATGAGGACGAAACCCACGGCCATGGACTTCGAGATCAGGTCGTCGAGGGTGCCCAGGGGGGGCAGCCGGTAGTAGAATTTGCGCGGCTTCTTGGATTTCAGCTCGCGCTCCTGGAAGAGGTAGAGGACGGAGGCCACGGCGGTGAACGCCAGCGCCGCGTAGCCCAGCAGAACGAGCACGATGTGCACGGAGAGCCACGCATCCCGCACCACGGGGCTGGACCATGCGCTCACGGGATTGCCCAGCGTGGCCACCAGCGCCATGACGAAGACCAGGGGGAAAATAAACACGCTGAGGCTCGCCGCTTTGTAGCGCCAGTAGACGAACAGGAACACCACGACGATCAGCATGGAGCACATGGAGAGCGTCTCGTAGATGTTGGTGATGGGGCAGCGGTTGTTGACGATGCCTTCTTCGATGATGGAGACGAAGTGGAAAACCGAGCCGAGGCCGAAGGCGCCCAGCGCCACGCCAAAGAGATGTTCGCGCCGCCGGACGAGCGTAAGGATGGCGTGGAGAAGGCCGAGGGAGTACAGCGCGGCGGCCACGCGCAGCCAGATTACGCTCATTTCAGCCATGGGGGCGATCCGGAACCAGAGGCTTAAACTCCAGTATATCGCGTGGCGCAAAGCCTTATCTTTGGCACGTTTGAGGGGAGGGGGTGGGTAAACGGCGGGGCAGAGGGGGCGAAGAGCCGATGGAGTCGCTACTCGCGAGTCATCAGCCGTTTAGAAAACGAGACGCCGAGGTGCCGGGCGCCAATGGTCAAGGCGGAACGCATGAAGAATGCCTGGCGAATCTCCGCGAGGCGATTGCCCTCATTCTTGAATACAGGCGAGAGGAAACTCTGCGCGCTTTACCCCCCGACGCCAAGCAGGAACCCGTGATTGTCGGATGAAGCGCGAGGGGTTTCTTCGGCGCCTTCGAAGGCCTGGTAACGTGCTACGCCGAGAAGGCAAAGAGCATTCTCTTCAGGAAAACCCGCAGACGGGTCACACTGAAGCGGTTCCTCGTCACTCCGAGATAGCCAACCTGCTGGCGAGAAAGATCCGACGCGGACTGTCGATCCCGGGCCCACCGGGTTAAACGCCTCTTTGGGCTCTCTCCGTCCGGTAGACTCGCTCAAACGCGCGTGCCTATCAGGCGTCAGTTCCAGGATTGTACCGTGGTGCCATATTCGGTACCATGGAATCGTGTCCAGCGCCAAGAAGATCCTTGCCGGAATGCGGAAGAACCCCCGCAACTGGCGCATGGAGGACCTGGAAGTCGTGGCGCGGCGCTTCGGAGTTGACGTTGACAGCCAGGGAGGCAGCAGTCACGTGACATTCCGGCACCCGAGGGCGGGCAGAACAACGGTGCCAAAGCGCATTCCGATCAAGCCCTGGTACGTCCGTGACTTCGTGGAATTCATTAGCAAACTGGAGGGTCCCGGCCATGAGTGAGTTCGCCAATGCCGATGATTATCCGTTTACCATTCGACCGCTTTCGGTCGAAAATGGCGGCGGTTATTTGATCGAATACCCGGATCTTCCGGGGTGCCATTCGGACGGTGAAACGCCCGAAGAGGCTGTCGTGAATGGCCGCGATGCCGTGCGCTCCTTCCTGCTGAGTTGCAGGAAGCACGGCGATCCCATGCCGAAGCCCGGTGCGCCGGCATCTTCAAGCGGTCAGTTTCGGGTACGTATGCCAAAAAGCCTGCATGCCCGTCTGGTGGCCCAGGCCGCCCGGGAAGGGGTGAGCCTGAACATGCTAATGGTGGCGGCCGCCGCCCAGGCGTTAGGACGCCGCGAAGCCAAGGTGCCCAGAAAGAAGGCGCGTGGCGGTCGTGCCGCATAGAAAGGCCAGGCCGCGCCGGGTTCAGCGCCTTAACCACAATTGATTTCCGCGGGGCGCGCAGCCATTGAACCGTCTGGCCATTCCTTGGGGCGGGAGCGCCTCACTTTCTGGGAACCCACATATCACCAAATGACCTGCCGTTGGGCCGCAAGGTCATACTGCCCATTACGGTGCGAAACGAAGCCTCGCCAGGAGTCCTGAAATCCACGCCAAACGCGATTTCTGGCACGGATTTCTGCCCAGAACGGTTATTTTGAGCAGTGCAAATTTCCCGAGGATTAATCGCCTATCACCGTCACCGGAACTACCCTCTCCCATCCGGGCAGTCTGATCGTGAGCGCATATGTTCCAAGACCGATCTGCGGCGGGAGCCCTAGCGTGAACTCATACCCAAAGGCGTGCGAAAAGTAGCAATAATACGACACGTCACGGATAGGGACGGAGCCGAGCACAAATAGTGCCGCGGAAGGATCGGCGACGCCATGGAGAAGCACCTTTAAGCTTCCACTTGCAGTCACGGAATCGGCAAGCAAATCGATACCGTCGGTCACTTTGACAAGTTGCGGTTCCGGACATGGGTAATCCTCAATTCGGATGCAGTGCTGGCTCGGTACGACATCACCCCGGAAGCGCATGCTGACCACGGCTTCCCCCAGGCGAGCCTCCCGCGGGACCAGGACGTTGAGTTGAAAGCCCCCACGCCCTAGATGTTCACTTATGTAACTAGGCACTGCGGCAAGATCATCCACCGAGAACGAGACGGCTTCCAGCGATAGGGATTCGGGGAAACCTTCCAGCCAGCAGGCGAATGCACTTCCAGGGCCAGTTCGGGAGATGATTCCGAGCGGATTATCTGTTGAAGTAACGGCCTTGAGCACGGGCTGACTATCGTGCTCCCGCGCGGCGGCCTGCATCGGTGCGCGCCCGATCACCCACATGTGCTGCATATCGATGTCCGAAATCTGCAGCAAGTGTAGACCAGATTTTCGGCAGATCTCGAAGACGAGATGATACGGATAGACGCAGCCCACCCACGTCGGGTCCTTCTTAGCGTGGTCTTCTGGACGCAACTCACCTCCGCGAAGCTGGCAACACAGCACACCACCAGCCTTCAACACGCGAGTGGATTCCTCCAGGTAACGCGAAATCACTTCAACGCTCGGAATGTGCTGGAAGACGGCATAGGAATAGACGAAATCAAAATGTGCGGGCGGGAATCCGGCTAGATCGGAGCCTGAGTTTCGATGAAGATGGGCGTGGGGTACGTCTCGCAAGTTCTGACGGGCCAGAGCCAGCATCTCATCGGAAACATCCACGCCATGAATTTCGCTGAAGAAGCGGCTCATCGACAGCATCAACCGTCCTGGGCCGCACCCTATTTCAAGCGCCGTGGAGGGATTGTCCTTACCGCTGGTGCGCACACGGCCAAGAGCGGATTGCAAGAAGGGCGCCACCGATTGCGCAGTCGCCAGAAACTCCATCGCGTTTTGACGGCGTCGGCCAGTGACCGCGTAGTAATAGGCATCGCGTCGCGCTCGATCGTTCCAGTCGTTTCGCATCCGCTCTTCGATGGAGCCGCCCATGAGTTAGATTGTACGCCTGACCATGTTCGACCACTTTGCGGCCCACCGAGAGGCCCAGCGGTCAAAATTCCCTACTGAGCACCAGCCCATCTGCGAATTCGTTAGAGCTGTGAAACGTGCGACATCGGGTCCTTGTATTGAGAGTCAATAGCCGCGGGCTTCCAAACCCGAATTCTTCGGCCATTTCCGACAGCGCCCCCGCAACAGAGGCTTCGAATCGCGACGGCGAATTTCACCGTATTTGGCAGTGGGGTATCTGGGTGGCCAGGCCGATCGAACGAACGGCGTATCGCGAGAGAAATCCACTCGCCCCCAGATCAATCGGGACTGGCAAGCGTGGGCTCACTTTCCGAGAACCGCGTTTCACAGCCGCCTGCGGTCTTGCAAGCGAGACAGTGAGGACATGGCTGAGGACGCAGCGGATCTGTTAAGGCACTAAACTCCCCGCCGCGGCAAGAGCGGCGCTCGCCGATTCTTTAATCGACAGCCTGGATACGGAAGTCGATGAAAGCGCTGAGGAGGCCTGGAGGACCGAGGTGAATCTCCGGGTTCGCGATCTGGATTCGGGTGCCGTTCAGACCATCGCTTGGGAGGACGTTCGTCGTCAACTCCGCGCCCGCTTCAACGGCTGATGGAAAGGTCCGTCCGATTCCATCCGGCAGCTTTGCAGGACGCCGACCAAGCTGCCGCTTGGCACGCAGAGCGAAGCATTCGCACCGCGATTCTGGCAGGACCGCACTTGAAACCTTGTAGAGGCTGCCTGTAACTCGCCGGTGGACTTTTCCAGAAACGCCGTTTCACAACCCCGTGGGACGATTGGGGGTAGCATGAGAGCCTTGCCGGTGAAGCCGAGACGGGCGATGCTGGCGAGAGGAAGAGCCGGCCGGAATCATCGATCTGTTACGCCTGGCCCTTCTGGGCCGGTGTATCCTCAGGACATGACCGGCCGCCGCGGATTCTTTCAATCGATTGCCGGCCTGGGAATGGCGGCGTCGGCCGCGCCCCAGGCCACAGCGGAGAGCGACCGCCAGTTTTGGCTGCGCACGCTGGCGAAGCTGGCGGACCCCGTGCTGCGCAACCTGGCCGCCGGGACGCTCAAGCGCAACATGCCGGTGGAGTGCGTCACCGGCAATGTCGCCGACCGCCGCAAGTGCACCCACCTGGAGGCGCTGGGGCGCCTGCTCGCCGGCATCGCGCCGTGGCTGGAGGCCACGCTCCCGCCGGGCCCGGAGCGCGATTCGCAGCAGCAGCATGCCGCGCTGGCGCGCGCGGCGATTCGCTCCGCGACCGATCCCCAATCGCCCGACTATCTCAATTTCCACGAGGGCAGCCAGCCGCTGGTGGACTGCGGCTTCCTGGCGCAGGCCGTGCTGCGCGCCCCTGGCGAGTTGTGGAACAAGCTGGACGCGCCCGTGCAGCGGAACCTGGCCGCGGCGCTGGCCTCGTCGCGCGCGATCACGCCGGGCTTCAACAACTGGATGCTGTTCGCCGCCACCGTGGAGGCCGCGCTGGCGTTGATGGGCGAACGCTGGGACGGGATGCGCATCGATTACGCCGTGCGCCAGCACCAGCAGTGGTATCTGGGCGACGGCGTTTACGGCGACGGGCCGCATTTCCACCAGGACTACTACAACAGCTTCGTCATCCAACCCATGCTGGTGGACGTGCTGCGGAGCATCGGCGCGCACGGCAAAACCTGGGATAGCCTTCTGCCGGACACACTTGCGCGGGCGAAACGCTACGCCGCAATTCAGGAGCGGCTGATTTCGCCCGAGGGCACGTTCCCGGTGGTGGGCCGATCGATCGCCTACCGCTGCGGCGCCTTTCACCTGCTGGCGCAAATGGCGCTGCTCGGCCAACTCCCGGCTCCGCTCACGGGCGCGCGCGTGCGCAACGCCTTGACCGCGGTGACGCGGCGGACGCTCGAAGCGCCGGGGACGTTCGACGCGGGCGGATGGCTCGCCATCGGATTCTGCGGGCACCAGCCGCACCTCGGAGAGACTTACATTTCGACGGGCAGCCTGTATCTGTGCGCGACGGTCCTGCTGCCCTTGGGCCTGCCTCCGTCCGATCCGTTTTGGGCCGCGCCGGCCGAAGACTGGACGTCGCGGCGCATCTGGCGCGGCGAGGACGCGCCGGCCGATCACGCGATTTGAATCGCCATGAACCCGGATCAGTACGTAGCATCCACCAGCCGGTACGACGCCATGACTTACCGGCGCTGCGGCCGAAGCGGACTGCTGTTGCCCGCCGTTTCCCTGGGCCTGTGGCACAACTTCGGCGGCGTCGACAGTTTCGAAAACGCCCGCGCCCTGCTGCGGCGCGCATTCGATCTCGGAATCACGCACTTCGACCTGGCCAACAATTACGGCCCGCCCTACGGGTCCGCGGAGGAGACGTTCGGCAGGGCGCTCGGGCGCGACCTGCGGGCGTATCGCGACGAGCTGGTGGTCTCGACCAAGGCGGGCTACGACATGTGGCCGGGGCCCTACGGCAACTGGGGGTCGCGCAAGTACCTGATCGCCAGCCTGGACCAGAGCTTGCGGCGGATGGGGCTGGAGTACGTGGACATCTTCTACTCGCACCGGCCCGATCCCGCGACGCCGGTGGAGGAGACCATGTCGGCGCTGGACTACGCCGTCCGCTCGGGCAAGGCGCTGTATGCGGGGATTTCGCGGTACAGCCCGGAGCAGACCGCGAACGCCCTGGCGGCCCTCAACCGCAGAGGCACGCCGTGCGTGATCCACCAGTTCAGTTACTCGCTGTTTCAGAGAGCGCCGGAAGCGGGGCTGCTCGAACTGCTGCGGGCGGAGGGCATCGGCGGCATCGCGTTTTCGCCGCTGGCGCAGGGAATGCTGAGCGGGCGGTACCTGGATGGCATCCCCGCCGATTCCCGCGCCGCCAAGCCGCACGGTTACCTGAAGCGGGAGCAGGTGGACGACGCCCGGCTGGCGCGGGCGCGCGCGCTTCAGGAAGTCGCGCGGCAGCGGGGCCAGAGTCTCGCGCAAATGGCCGTGGTTTGGGTGCTGCGGGATGCGGCCGTCACCAGCGCGCTGATGGGCGTCAGCCGGATCGAGCAGCTCGAGCAGAACGTGGCGGCACTTCAAAACCCGAGCTTCTCCGCCGAAGAGCGGGCACGCATCGAAGCCATCCTGGCGTGATTCGTGCAAAATGGTATTCATGGTCCGATCCTCCATTGCCGGTATTTCCGCCCTTCTGCTGGGAGCGCTGCTGGCCGCCGGAGAGCCGCCGCAGCAGCCCGCGGGGCGCAAGCGGATTCTCGTCTGGGGCGACACCATCACGGCCTACCAGCACGATTCGGTGTCGCACGCCATGGCCACCATCGAGCGGCTGGGCAAGGAGTCCGGAGCCTTCGATACCTACATCCGCACCGACTCGCAGTTGATCACCAAACAGCCGGTCCCGGCGCCCGCGCGCAATACGCGGAACCTCGACTATTTCGACGCCATCTTTTTCATCGGAACGGGCGACAACCTGAGCGGGCAGCAGAAGAGCGACCTGATGTCCTTCATCAAGGAGGACGGCAAAGGCTTCGTGGGCGCGCACACCGGCGACGACGCCTTCTTCGACTGGCCGGAATTCGGCGAGATGATCGGCGGCTACTTCGACAATCACCCGTGGAGCGTCTTCGATGCGCCGGTGATCGTGGAAGTGCCCGATTTCCCGGCGATGAAGATGTTTCCGGCGCGCTTCACCATCCGCGACGAAATCTACGAGCACAAGAACTTCTCGCGCGGCAAAGTGCGCGTGCTGGCGCGGCTGGACGCCTCCAAGCTGGATTTCAGCCGCCCGGAGATCCACCGCACGGACCGCGATTTTCCAGTGGCCTGGGCCAAGATGTACGGCAAGGGCCGGGTATTCTACTCGACCTTCGGACACGCCGACGAAGCCTGGGACAACCCGCTGGTGCAGAAGATGTATCTGGAAGCCGTGAAATGGGCGCTGCGCCTGGTGGGCGACGACGTGACGCCGGGAGCGGCCACGCCGCCGGCAAACTAGTGTCCTGTCCAGCGTAAGAATTGACCATAGATGTGGGGCGGGCAATTCTGCCCGCAGCCGGCTTTCAGCCGGCTGGACCCGCAGCGCCCACGAATGGCTGCCCCACATCGGGTTGCGCAGCGCTGGCAATTCTTAAGCGAGACACCACACTGGTATCGCTAAGGCTTCTCCCAGTTCCCGGTTCGACCCGAGCGGAACACGGCGTCGATCACTTCCATGTTCTTGACGGCGTCTTCCAGCGGGACCGGCGGCGCGCCGCCTTCGCGGATTGCGCGCGAAAACAGGTCGCCCTGAATGGTGTACTGGTCGCAGGGCGGGAACTCCTCCACGGTGATGCCCGAGCCGAACACGTCGCGGCCGTCATCGATGAGGATGCGCGACGTCCCTCCGGCCTTGGCATTGTAGGGCACCTCCAGTTCGATGCGGCCCGTGGTTCCGAAGAACTGCATGCTCTGGTGGAGCACCACCTGCGTGCTGCACGAAAAAATGCAGTGGCCGGATGGGAATTCGAGAATCGCCGAGGTCAGGATGTCGGTGCCGAAACGCGGATCGCGGACGATGACGCTCTCGACGCGCACCGGCTCCTCCCCGAAAATCATGCGCGACGTCTTGATGGGGTAGCAGCCGATATCCATCAGGCCGCCGCCGCCGTATTCCGCGATGTTGCGGATGTTGTCCGGCTCCAGCTTGAAATAGCCGAACGAGCCCATGGCGAAGCGAAGCTGGCCGATGCGGCCGGAGCGCACCAGCTCCACCGTCCGCAGCCACTGCGGGTGGGTCTGGATCATGAAGGCCTCGCCGATCACGACGCCCGTGCGGTCGCGCGCCGCGATGAGCGAGCGCGCCTCGGCCGCGTTCATGCCGACGGGCTTCTCGCACAGCACGTGCTTGCCGGCCTCGGCCGCGCGGATCGACCAGGGCACGTGCAGGTGGTTGGGAAGCGGATTGTAGACGGCTTCGATTTCGGGATCGGCCAGCATCTCCTCATACGAGCCGTAGGCGCGCGGAATGCCGAGTTGGCGCGCGGCCTCGGCGGCTTTGGCGCGATCGCGCGAAGCGATCCCCACGATCTCGGACAGCTCGCCTTGCTGCATGGCGGGTATGACTTTCGTGGTGGCGATCCGGGCGACGCCCAGAACACCCCAGCGGACTTTTTTCATGGCATACGCATTTTACCCTGTGGAGCTGCCTTGTGGAGCTATATTGGGGATCATGCTGCGTTTCGCCGCCGGAATCCTGATGGCCCACCTCCTGCTGGCCGCCGGCCGCGAGACGGTGGTGATCGACACGGATTCGGGACTGTTCGGCGATGACGGCGCCGCGGTGGTGATGCTGCTCCGCAGCCCGGCGCAGGTGGCGGTCTCCGGGATCACGATCGTGCCGGGCAACGTGTGGCCGGCGCAGGGGGCCGAGTACATGCTCCACATCCTCGACCTGATGAAGCGCCCGCAAGTGCAGGTGTACACCGGTGCGGAGACGCCCCTGCTGCACACCGCGGCGATCGCCCACGAGGCCGCCCGCCGCTGGGGCAAGCAGGAGTATACCGGCGCCTTCGAGCTGGACCCGGCCGTGGTGATACCGGCGCCCGGCGCCGCACTCAGCCTGCGCAAGCCGCATCGCGAAAGCGCCGTGCAGTTCCTGATTTCGGAGATCGAACGCCTGCCCGGCAAAGTGACCATCGTGGAGCTGGGGCCCATGACCAACCTGGCCCTCGCGCTGCGCCTCAAGCCGGCGATCGAGAGCAGGATCCAGCAGGTTGTCTTTATGGGCGGCAATCTCGGAGTGCCGGGCAACGCATCGGCGGCGACCGAGTTCAACTTCTGGTTCGACCCGGAGGCGGCGCGCATCGTGCTGCGCTCGCGCATCCCGCGAAAGGTGATGTTCGGCCTGGACATCTGCAACACGGCGCCGATCCGCAAGCGCGAGTTCGACGAGGTCGTGGCCGTGCGCACGCCGGTCACCGACCTGTTCCGCGAGGATCTGGGCAACCGCTATCCGGGCTTCCTGAAGCATCCCGAGGGGACCACTTACATGTGGGATTCGCTGGTCGCAGCGTATATGATCGACCCGGGTTTCGTCACCAGGTCGGACACGCGATACCTCGACGTGCTGACGGCTTGGGGGCGGTTTTACGGCTCGACGGTGCCGCTCGATCGACGCGCAGCGCCGGACGCCACGCCGGTGACGGTGATGCTGGAGCTGGACTTCAAGCGGGTGTTCGGGCTGTACAAGGACAAGCTGACGCAGACGGCGCCGTGATCCGGCGTTCATCCAACCTTCGGCAGAAACGATGTCTCCACGGTGTAACGGTGCAGGTTGTTCGGATCCACCAGCACCTCCAGCGCCTTCCCCGGGAGGTAATGCGTCGGATCGTACCAGATGTTGGCGCTGTGAAAAACATGCATCTGGTTACTCGCCGGATCCAGCCATTGGCATACAATTCGATACGGACTCGATCCATTGACCGTGAGCGAAGTGTTCAGCTCCACGCGCGCAATGTCCGCCTGGATGCGGCGCCCATTCAAATGCAGCCATTGGTTCTTTCGATTACTGGCGCGCTTCCAGACGATGAACCCGATTCCAGGCGCGGTAAATATCACGCCCATGCCCAACAGCACGATCGAAGCCGCCCACAGGGATCCGAACGAGTTGATGGACGCACTATACGGTTGCCGCGGATCGTAGAGAATGGTGACCGGTTCACTCACGCGATAGGAAGGCGGACTTGCCCCTACGCTCGATATGAAAGAGATATCCTGGCCGTCGCTGGTCCGGAAGCGGACGCGCGGATAGTAAGCCCAGTATGTGCCGCCGTTACTGGTTGTGTCTTCCCTCCAGACATTCTCCACGACCACGCCCGGCGCCGTCACGGCAGCCTGCAGGAACTGGCGCGTGTGCCGGACCGAATAGATCCCGCCGGCAAGCAACCCTGAACCGACCACGGCAAGCATGCCAAAAACCAGGCGCACCACTTTCATCGGGTACCTCCAGGCTCATTTCGCGGCGATGACCGGCGCCGCAATCATGCCCTTTGCGGTGTATTCGACCGGAACCACGCGGTAGCGGTAGACCATTCCGTGATTTCCCACCACGTAACCGCGGTCGCGCGCGGGCAGGCTCGATGAATTGATGCCTGCCGGCAGCCGCACTTCTATCGCGTTCCAGTGCTTTCCGCCGTCCGAAGTGTACGCGAGATCCCTGCCGTTCGCAAGCCAGCCCACCTCCCGGTCGGCAAACCGGATACGGGGCGTGGAGCCGCCGGGAAACGTGCCCGGAAGCTTGCGCCAGGTCTGGGCGCCGTCCAGCGTGCTCCAGATCTCGGCAAAACCGCGCATGAAGCCCGTCTTCGCGTCTGTAAACAACAACCCATAGTCCCCGCCGCCGGCATTCGGAACGTAGCGCGAGATGTTCCAGGTCAGCCCGCCATCCTCGGTGGCGGCGATCGCGGCGTTGTTGTTGGGCAGTGCGCCGGATGCCGCATAGCACGCCTGCGCGGTGGGGCAGGAGATGCTGTGGAACCGGCATCCCACGTCTCGCATCAAGCCGTCCACCTCCACCTTGTCGTGGCACGTAAAGACCAGCTTCCAGTTGCGTCCACCGTCCGCCGTCCGGTAGATCTCGTCTCCGTGCACGTCGAAGCCGACGTCCGGCGTGGCGAACGTGTAGGGTTCGTCGGCTTGAAACTTGCTGATCTCTTCCCAGGTCTCTCCATCCGTGGTGCGCACCAGGTGGCCGCCGCCCGCTTGCGTCGCCCAGCCGTGCCTGGCATCCAGAAAGAACAGGTTGAAGAAACAACGCGTGGCCGAGTGCGGATTGCCCAATTGCACATCCCAGTGCTGGCCTCCGTCGGCGGTGTGCAGAATGATGCCTCCGTCGCCGGCGTCCGAGCCGGCCATGCCGACCACCCAACCGACCTCGGCGCTGACGAAGAACACGTCGCCCAGCTCGGCATCCTGCGGGTAATTCACCGGCTCCCAGATGGCCTTGTATTTCGGAATCTGCTTCTGTGCCTGCTGCGCCCAGGCCGCCAGAACCGCAAGCCAGATCGCAATCGGAACGTAAACGTATGGTCGACGCATTTGGACCTCCGGCCCCTCTCCCCCGCAACCGCTTCTGCTAGAATGAATCCGCTGGAGGGGCCGAGGACCACATTCAGGCGAACGCGTCTTCGGAGTCCTGCAAGAACCATGAAAGATTTCTCAAAGACTTCTCAAATCGATGAGAAATCGGAGGTCTATCAATTCGGACCATATCGGCTCCACGCCGCGGAGCGCGTCCTGCGCCGGGAATCCCGGCTGGTGCCGCTGACTCCCAAGGCGGTGGAGACCCTGCTGGTGCTGGTGCGAAACCCTGGCCGTGTGGTCACCAAGGAAGAGCTGATGCAGGCCGTGTGGCCAGGTACGTTCGTGGAGGAAGGCACGCTGGCGCAGAACATTCTCACCCTGCGCAAGGCTCTCGACGGCCTGAACTGCATCCAGACGGTGCCGCGGCGAGGATACCGGTTTTCGGCAGCCATTGAGCGGCCCGGCCTCGCCGCTTCTCCGCTCCGGCCGGCGCGGCGCTGGCATCGGGCCGCTATCGGCGCCGCGCTCGCGGTTGTCCTTTTCTCCGCCGGCCTGTTGTTGCCGCGCCCGCGCGCCTCGGGCGGAACGGAGATCCGGTCACTGGCGGTGCTGCCCTTCCGGCCGCTCCATAACGATGCGGCCGATGCCGACGCCGGACTGGGCATGGCGGACGTGCTCATCAACCGTCTGGGAAGCCTACGCCGGATGACCGTCCGCCCGACGGCCGCGGTACTGCGTTACGCCGATGGGCTGCGCGATCCGCTGGCGGCGGGGAAAGAACTGCGCGTCGACGCGGTGCTGGATACAAACTTCCAGCGCGACGGCGATCGCGTGCGGGTGACTGCCGAACTGTGGCGCGTGCGCGATGGCGCCTCGCTCTGGAGCGGCAAGTTCGACCGCGCTTACGACGATCTCTTCTCCGTCGAGGATGCCATCGCCGAGGACGTGGCCGCCGGGGTGCTTCGCAGCCTCACCGCGGGCGACCGGCGCTTGCTCAACAGGCCCGCGGTGAATCCGAACGCCTGGCGCGCCTTTCTGCGCGGGATCTACTACTGGAATCGCCGTAACGTGGAGGGTTATCAGCAGGCGATCCAGGCGTTCGAAGAGGCCACTCGGATCGACCCCGGCTACGCGCTGGCCTATGCGGGCCTGGCGGATGCTTACGCCCTGCTGGGATCCAATCCGAACACGGTCATGCCGCGCGCCACGGCCATGTCCCGCGCCCGCGCCGCCGCCCAAAAGGCCGTCCAACTCGACGACACGCTGGCGGAAGCGCAGACCTCCCTGGCTTTCATCCGCATGCATTACGACTGGGATTTCGCCGCCGCGGAGAAGGGGTTCCAGCGCGCCATCGACTTGAATCCCAGCTACGCCACCGCTCACCAGTGGCACGCGCTCAACCTGCTCGCGACCGGACATGCGCCCGAAGCGATTGCGGAGGTCGAACGCGCGCGGGAGCTCGATCCCATGTCGCTGATCATCTCCGGCGACCTGGCTGAATTCTATCTGTATGCCGGCCGCTATGACGACGCTGTGGCCGAAGCCCGGCGCGTGCTGGAGATCGATCCGGGTTTCGACATCACCCGTCATTTTCTGGCAATGGCTTTGGCGGCGAAACACGAGTATGCGGAGGCCTTGCAGGCCGCCGGCGGGGTAAACGAGCGAAACCCCGTCCGTCCCGCCACGCTCGGATGTGTGGAGGCGTTTGCCGGGCACACCGGCGCGGCCCGCCAATGGCTGCGGCGCGCCATCGACCAGCGCGCCACGAGTTTCGAGATGCCCTACCAGATCGCCACGATCTATGCGTCGCTTGGCGAGGTGGACGCCACCGTGCGCTGGCTGGAGCAGGCCATCGAGGAGCGCACCGGGGCGCTGATTCTGCTGAACGTATATCCGGCCTTCGGTCCTGTGCGCCAGGATCCGCGCTTCCGGGCGATTGTAGCGCGGGTGGGGATACCGATGCCGCCTCACACAGCCGGCAACTAGATTAGTGGAAACTCGGGCTAACGCGGACCAGGCTGCTTCTGCCACAGCCGGACAGAGAGGTCTACGCCCACTGCGATCCATTGTCCATCCGGGCTGACTCCGATTGCGTTCCCCTGGCTGAGCTTCTGGATTGGCTTCGCGGACGCAAAATCCCAAACGGTCACCTCCGGACGGTTCGCGATCAGCAGCCGCCCGTCCGGACTGAACACCGCGGAATAAATATTGTCTTCCGGCGCCCCAAACCGGACACCCATCCGTCCCGTGTCGATCTCCCAGACTTGCACCTGGCCATTCGAGTAGACCGCCAGCCACTTTCCGTCCGGGCTGAACTGCGCGCCATCCCCGCTGCCCGCAAGCGACTTGGGCAGTCTTTTCCCCGTGAGTGCATCCCAGAACTGTATGGATTTTCCCGTGGTCACGAGCAGGCTGGCATCGGGATTCAACGTCCCGCCCGCTCGCGGCACTTTGAAAAAAGGACGCCACGTAGAGGTATCGAACACGGTGGTCTCTCCGGCATCAAGACCGAATGACCGGCTCACCACCAGGCGCTTTCCGTCCGGACTGATCGACGTAAGGCCGACGCTGTCGCCCGGTTCGCCGTCTGCGAATCGGTGTAGCTCCGTGCCGGTCTTTGGGTCCCATAACCGAAGGGTCCTCGCGCCGCTGGAGCTTGTGTGCTGCGAAGCGCACCAGGTAAAGTCAGGCGCGCATAAGATGGAAACCACGATGCTCGCGTCGTCGTAAAGCGCGCGGACTTCACGGCCCGTGCGCGTCTCCCAGATTCGGAGTTCGTACGGGCCTCCTTGATTGCTCCCGGCCATCACCCACTTGCTGTCCGGGCTGAAAGCGACGGAGCTCACATTGTTGGCGCGAAACCCGACCAATGTCCGGGCAAGCACGAACGTCGGGAGCGGGCCCGAAGGCGCGGCCGGACGAACCGCCGCATCCAGGTCCAGGGTGATGGTCAACGTTTCGCCGGAGTCGATCTCCACTTCGTCCGTGCGCTCGTTGTAGCCTTCCCGGAAAATGCGCAGCTTGCGCGGGCCCACCTTCAAAGCGCGGATCAGGATGCTGCCTGTGTCGTCCGCTGTCCCCGCCTTGCGTCCGTCCACTTCAACCGTTGCGCCCGGAGCCGTGTACAATTCCACGTTCCCCACCCGGTCCGTCAGCACCGCTCGAATCCGATTCGTTTCTCCGGCGGCCGCCACCAGCCGCTGCTCGAAATCGCGCTTGCCCGCGAGCGAAACCTTCACCCGGTGCGGACCGGGCGAGACATTCGGAATCGTCAGGCTCCCGGCGACAGGCACCACCCCGATCCGTTTTTCATCGAGGTAAACCTCGGCCCCATTCGAGCTCTCAACGAGGATCTGCGCCGTCGCCTGGGGCAGAATCTGCGCGCGCACGGCTGCGGCCGGCGCCCCAAGAACCAGCCACGCGACCGGCGCCCAGATGCGGAATACACAAGAAAGCATCCCCGAACTCCTAACTGAATCATAGGCCCAAGCCTCCTGTGTGTAAACACCATTCGGAGCAGTCTCCGGCCGCTTGGGCTATAATTCTTCTCTGTCGGATTTTTATGACGGATGCGGCCCCGCGCCACGATGGAGTCAGGGTTTTCATCTGTCACGCGTCCGAGGATAAGGCCGCCGTTCGCGAACTTTGTCGAAGACTCCGCGATGCCGGGTTTGCTCCGTGGCTCGACGAGGAAGAGTTGCTGCCCGGACAAGACTGGGATGAGCGAATCCACACCGCCGTTCGCGCCTGCGACGCCGTTCTGGTCTGCCTGTCGCGCGCCGCTGTGACCAAGGCCGGCTACCTTCAGAAGGAGATCGGCCAGGCATTGGATGCGGCGGAAGAGCAACCCGAAGGCGCCACGTTTCTCATTCCCGTCAAACTGGAACCCTGCGATATCCCCCGGCGGCTCGCCCGGTGGCAATCGGCAGACCTCTCGCAGGAAGGCGGATTCGAGCGCCTCGTGGAAACTCTCCGGAAGCGCCGCCTGGAAATCGAAGGGCGTTCCACGGCTGCGGACACCCGGCCGGCCAGGCCCTTCGCGCGGCCCACGCCCGGCCCGCGGCGGCGGCAGGCCTACTGGTTGGCTGCCGGCTTGCTCCTCGCCGCGGCCGTGGGTGTTTATTGGTACCGCCGGCCGGCGCCGCGCCCCAATCCGCCGGTGGCTCGATTGCCGCCCCCGGACATGGTGGCCGTGCCCGGGGGCACATTTGTGATGGGCCGCGATCGGGATGGCGAACCCGAGGAAGCGCCGGCGCACTCCACAACCGTGCAGCCGTTCTGGATCGACCAGTTACCCGTAACCAACGGGCAGTACCTCGCGTTTGTCCGGGCGGCCAATCACCGGGCGCCGCCCACCTGGAGCGGAACCGGCCTTTTTCCAGGGCGGGACAACGATCCGGTCACCAGGGTCTCGTGGGGCGACGCCGAGGCATTTTGCGAGTGGAAGGGCCAACGCCTCCCCACCGAAGCCGAGTGGGAATTCGCCGCGCGCGGCTCCGATGGACGGATCTACCCATGGGGCGAGGACTTCCGGCCCGCTCAGGTGAACTCCGCCGAGAGCCGATTGGCGCACGTTCTGCCGGTGGACGCCCATCCGCAAAACGTCAGCCCATTCAGGGTTCGCGAAATGTCCGGTAATGTCTGGGAGTGGTGTCGAGACGACTTTGCGCTCTATCGCGGGAGCGCCGCCCAAATTGCGATTCCGCCCGGAGCCAAGGCGATCCGCGGTGGATCGTACGAATCCGATCGCCGCCACGTCACCACCGCCGCGCGAAATTTGGAGAGACCCGCGACGCAATCCCCCACGATCGGATTCCGGTGCGCACAATAGGATTACGCCTTCCTGATCATCCCCAGCACGGCGTTGATGAGCACCGCGGCCATCCCCACCGGGATCGCCAGCTTCCAGCCGATGTTCATGAGCTGGTCGTAGCGGAAGCGCGGGAACGTGCCGCGGAACCAGATCAGCAGGTAGATCAGGAAAGACACCTTCAGCAGGAACCAGAACAGGCCGATCACCGCGTCGTTCACCGCCGGGATGAGGAACAGTGCGCCGAGGCCGACCAGCATCAGGGCCACCAGGATCAAGACCTTTTGCTGGATGGGATCCCTCTTCAGGCCCTTCACCAGCGTCATAGTGAGCACGCCCGAGCCTGCGAACAGGAGCACCGGGAAGGCATAGTCCAGCGGGTAGTGCAGCCAGGCGGCGCTGGGGAACGGCCGCAGCCATCCGCCCCAGAAGAGCGTCACCGCCACCGAGCAGACCACCAGAATGTTGGCGTACTCCGCCAGGAAGTAGAGCGCCCAGCGGAAGCCGCTGTACTCCGTGTGGAAGCCCGCAACCAGCTCGGATTCGGCCTCCGGAAGATCGAAGGGAGCGCGGTTGGTCTCGGCGATGGCCGCGACGACGTACACCGCGAACGGCACGATCATGAAAAAGTAGTTGCCGAAGACGAACCAGATGCCGCGGTCGAGCTGCGCCTTCACGATGCCCTGCATGCTCAACGTGCCCGCCAGCATTACCCCGGAAAGCAGCGCGAAAGACAGGGCGACTTCGTAGCTGACCAGTTGCGCTGCGCTGCGCAGCGCGCCCAGCAGCGGGTAGTGGCTGTTGGACGACCAGCCGCCCAGAATAATTCCCAGGATCCCCACCGCCGACGTGGCGGAGATTACCAGCAGCCCGACATTCACGTCCGCTACGAAGATGTTCTTGGCCAGGGGCAGCACGGAGAATGCGGTCAGGCCCGTGAAGGTCGAAATCACCGGCGCGAACCAGAAAATCGCCTTATCCGAATCGGTGGGAATGATGTCTTCCTTGAGCATCAGCTTCAGGGAGTCGGCAATAGGCTGCAGCAGCCCGTGCGGCCCCACGCGCATGGGGCCGAGCCGTACCTGGAAATCGGCCAGGATCTTGCGCTCCACCAGCGTGAGGTAGCCCCCCACCAGAGGGACCAGCCCGACGATCAACAGGGTGATCAGCACCGGCATGAACAGGGGGTTGGATAAGATCGTCTGCATATCGTCCTTACCGCAGCACCGAAGTCTGCGCCAGCCGCAGGAACGGCTCGGGGTAGATGCCGATCGCCAGCGTCAGAACGCCCGTCACTCCCAGCGCCAGCCGCAATCCGAAGCTGGAAGACAGCGGCGCGGTTTCCGTCTCTTCGCGAACGAACATGCTGCGCACGATTTTGAAGTAGTAATAGATGGCCACCGCCACGTACAGCGTGGCCACCACCGCTAGCGTGTAGTGCTGCGTCTGGATCAGCGAGAGGAAAATATAATACTTGCCCAGGAACCCGGCGGTGGGAGGAATGCCGGCCAGCGAGAGCAGGAAGATCAGCATGAGGAAGGCATAGCCCGGATGACGGTGCACCAGGCCGTTGAAATCGTCCAGGTCCTCGCCGATGATCTGCGCGCGCCGCATGGCCACCACCACCAGGAACGCGCCCAGGTTCATGAAGGTGTACACCATGACGTAGACCGCGATACCCTTGATGCCGGTTTCGTTGCCCGCGATCAGGCCCAGCAGCATGTAGCCCGCGTGCGAAATGGAGCTGTAGGCCAGCAGCCGTTTGATGTTCGTCTGGTTGATCGCCGCGAGGTTGCCGAGGGTCAGGGTCAGGATCGCGACCGCCGAGAGGATCGGCTCCCACATCACGCGCGCGCTGGCGAACGGCCCGAGGAAAATGCGCAGCAGGAAAGCGATGGACGCCGCTTTGGAGGCCACCGAAAGGTACGCCGTCACGGTGGTCGGCGCGCCTTCGTACGCGTCGGGGGCCCACATGTGGAACGGCGCGGCCGAGATCTTGAAGAGCAGCCCCACCGCCGTCGTGGTGAGCGCCAGGAACACCACCGGATCCCACGCCTGGCGCTGCTCGATGGCCGCCGTCACATCGGCCAGCCGCGTGGAGCCGGCCATGCCGTACATCAGCGAGAAGCCGTACACCAGGAAGCCCGAGGAAAACGCTCCCAGCAGCAGGTATTTCATCGCGGCTTCATTGGACCGCTTGTCGGCGCGCAGGAATCCCACCATCACGTAGAAGCACAGCGCCATCAGCTCGAGCCCGATGAACAGCGTGACCAGGTCGGTTCCGCTCGCCAGGAAATACATGCCGCACTGGGCGAACAGGATCAGGCTGTAGTATTCGCCGTGGTGCTCGCCGGCGACTTCGAGGTACTTGTAGGAGACCAGCGCCACGATCAGCGCCGCCACCACAAAGATCCAGTTGAAGAAGATGCCGAACCCGTCGACCGTCACGGAGCCCTGAAAACCGGCCAGCTCCGGCACACCCTGCGACGCCAGGTACGCCGACTGGCGGTACAGCCCGAAGCCCGTGAAGAGTTCGGCCAGCACCACAAAAATCAGCAGCCACTTGCGCTGCCGCGGATCGGGAAAGACCCAGAAATCGAACAGCAGGATGGCGCACCCGAACAGCGCCAGCATCACGGCCGGGACAATCGTGAAGTGATCGATGGTCGTGTAATACTGGCTCATCTTGCGCCTCCGGACAGGGCCGGTTTGGCCGCCGGTCCCTCTCGTGCGAGCTGCGTCGTCCCTCCGTAATACCCCGGCCGCACGCGCTGCACAATCTCCGCCACCGGCTGCCGCAAGATATCGAAATACGGCTTGGGATAAACGCCGATCCAGATGGCCCACGCGATCAGCGGCACGAACGTGGCAATCTCGCGCAGGCTCATGTCGGGTATGGTGAGGTTCTTCCCGTTGGTCACCTGCCCCAGCATGGTGCGCTGGTACAACCAGAGCAGGTACGCCGCGCCCAGGATCACGCCCGACACGGCGAAGGCCGCCCACGTGCGGCTGGCTTCAAAGGCCCCTTGCAGGATGGTGAACTCGCCGATGAATCCGTTGAGCAGCGGCAGGCCCGCCGAGCTGAGCATGGCGAACGCGAAGATTGTGGCGAACTTGGGCATCACGTGCGCCAGGCCGCCATACTCGGCGATCTCGCGCGTGTGCCTCCGCTCGTAAATCACGCCGATCACCATGAAGAGCATGCCCGTCGAAATGCCGTGGTTGACCTGTTGGATCACGCTGCCGGCGATGCCGTTGGGGTTCATGGAGAAGATGCCCAGCGTGCAGAAGCCCAGGTGGCTCACCGACGAGTACGCCACCAGCTTCTTCCAGTCCTGCTGCATCAGGCACACCAGCGCGCCGTAAATGATGCCGACCAGCGAGAGGATGGCCAGGGCCTGCACGATGGTCCGGTCCATCGACGCCTTGGGCAGCAGCGGCAGCGAGAAGCGCAGGAACCCGTAGGTCCCCATCTTCAGCAGGACGGCCGCCAGGATCACCGACCCGGCGGTGGGAGCTTCCACGTGCGCATCGGGCAGCCAGGTGTGGAACGGGAACATCGGCACCTTGATGGCGAAGCCCACGAAGAACGCCCAGAAGACCCACTGCTGCAAGCCGAGCGGCAGATCGGTTTTCATGAGCTCGGCGATTTCGAAGGTGTAAAAGTGGAACTGGTTGTAGTGCTGGAAATAGAGCGTCAGGATGCCCAGCAGCATCAGCACCGAACCGGCCAGGGTGTAGAGGAAGAACTTGATGGCCGCATACAGCTTCCGCGGCCCGCCCCACACCCCGATGATGAAGTACATGGGCACCAGCACCAGTTCCCAGAAGATGTAGAACAGGAAGAAATCGAGCGAGACGAACACCCCGATCATCCCCGTCTGCAACAGCAGGAACATGGCGTAGTATTCTTTGACGCGGTCCTGAATCCCGTTCCACGAGCAGAGGATCGCGATGAACCCCATCAGCGTGGTCAGCATCAGCAGCAGCAGGCTGATGCCGTCGATGCCGATGTGGTAATGCGCGCCGAGCGAGGGGATCCAGTCGGCGCGCTCCTCGAACTGGAACCCGGGGGCGCCCACCTGGAACCGCGAGACCAGCGGCAGGGAGATCAGAAACCCGGCGAATGCCGTCAGGTTGGCCCACCAACGGATCAGGTTCTTGCTCTCGCCCGGAATGAAGAGCAGGACCGCGAGGCCGGCCAGGGGGGTCAACAGAACGATGCTGAGTAAGTGCTGGTCCATATGGTCACCGCGCTATGAAATACCCCAGGAACGCCAACGCGCCTAACACCACGAAAAAGGCGTATGCCTGCACCCGGCCGGTTTGCAGAATGCACACGGGATACGAAAGCATTTTCACGAAGAAGGAGCTGAAGCGCACCGCGCCATCCACAATCCAGGTGTCCCACCACATGGAGACCTGCGAGCTGAAGCGCGTGAGCCAGCCCGCGCCGTTCACGCCGCCATCCACCACGTCGCGGTCGAACGCGCCCAGCACCGTGCCGCCTCCCTTGGCGAGGCCGTTGACGAAGAGGAAATCGTAAATCTCGTCCACGTACCACTTGTTGTAGAGCACCTTGTGCAGCGGCTCGAACGAGTGCTCGAGCGAGTCCGGTATCTCCGGTTTCGTGTTGTAGAAATATCGCGCCACGGCGATGCCGGCGATCGCGACGGCCACCGAAAGGCCCATCAGCAGCCACTCCAGGGACGCGCCGTGCTCGCCCTCTTTGGCCGCTTCGGTGGCGGCCGAGGCGAAGGACGGCGCCAGCCATTGCTCGAACACGCGGACCTTTTCGCCCAGGTTCAGCGCTTCGATCCACGGCTTGGGCATGGCGAGCCATCCCGCCAGCACGCTGCCGAGGGCCAGCACCGTGAGCGGCACGGTCATCGAGCGGGGCGACTCGTGGATGTGCGCCGCGGCCTCGGCCGATACGCGCGACTTGCCGTAGAACGTCAGGTTCATCAGCCGCCACATGTAGAAGGCGGTCAGGGCAGCGGTGGCCAGACCCACGCCCCACAGCAGCTTGGAGCCCAGCGGAGAGCTGAACGCCTGCCACAGAATCTCGTCCTTCGAGAAGAAGCCGGCAAACCCGGGAATGCCCGCGATGGCCACCGAGCCCACCCACATGGTCCAGTGCGTGATCGGGATCTTGTCCTTGAGCGCGCCCATGCGCCGCATGTCCTGCTCGCCGCTCATGGCGTGGATCACGGAGCCCGAGCCGAGGAAGAGCAGGGCCTTGAAGAAGGCATGGGTGAACAGGTGGAAGATCGCCACCCAATACGCCCCCACCCCCAGCGCCAGGAACATGTACCCGAGCTGGCTCACCGTGGAGTAGGCCAGCACGCGCTTGATATCGTTCTGCACCAGCGCGATGCTCGCGGCCAGGATCGCGGTGAACGCGCCGATCGCGGCGACGATCATGGAAGCGCTCGGCGTCAACTGGAACAGCGGTGCGCTTCGCGCCACCATGTACACGCCCGCGGTCACCATGGTGGCCGCGTGGATCAGGGCGGAGACGGGCGTGGGGCCTTCCATGGCATCCGGTAGCCAGACGTACAAGGGGAACTGCGCCGATTTGCCGGTGGCGCCGATGAACAGCAGTACCGCCATGGCGCTCAGCACGCCGAAGTGCGCGACTTCGGGAGCGAACTGGCCGCTGCGCAGCACCGCGTTGACATCGGTGAACTTCACCGTGCCGAGGACCGAGAGCATCAGCAGCATGCCGAGCACGAAGCCCGAATCGCCCACGCGGTTGACGATGAACGCTTTCTTGCCGGCATCGGCCGCCGACTTCTTGTGGAAGTAGAAACCGATCAGCAGGTAGCTGCACAGCCCCACGCCTTCCCAGCCCACGAACAGCAGTGCGTAGTTGTTGGCCAGCACCAGCATCAGCATGAAGAAGACGAACAGGTTGAGGTAGCCGAAGAAGCGGTAGTAGCCGTTGTCGTGCGCCATGTACCCTACCGAGTACACGTGAATCAGGAATCCAACGCCCGTCACCACCAGAATCATGACGGAGCTGAGCGGGTCGAGCAGAAATCCCCAGTCCGCCTGGAAGGTCGCCATCTGGCCGTTGGCCATGTGGAAGGGAAGGCCGGCGAGCCAGGTGAACTGCACGACCTGGTGGATGCGATCGGCCGTCCCGGAAAGCTGCCACACCGCGCCCACCGACAGCAGGAACGACGCCAGGATGAGCCCGGGACAAATCAGGCTGATGAGGAACTTCAGCGGCGAGTGGCCGTGCCCGTGGTCATGCCCGTGATCGTGGTCATGGCCATGCTCATGCCCGTGGCCATGATCGTGATGGTGATCGTGCGGGTGCCCGTGATGGTGATGATGTTCGTGCCCGTGCTCGTAAACCGGCTCCACGCCGGGCGCCACGGCTACGTCCGATGCGGGCTGCGGGTCCAGCTTCTTGCCGATAACCAGCATCAGCGCCGCCCCGGCCAGCGGGAACAGAGGGATTAGCCAGATCAGATCGAGGAAGTTCACTGGTCTCTCACCACTTCAGCAAATCGATTTCATCCGCCAGCACCGTTTCCTTGTTGCGGAACAGCGCGATCAGGATGCCCAGCCCGACGGCGGCCTCGGCCACCGCGTCGGTGATCACGAAGATGGCGAAGATCTGCCCGTCGACGTTGTGCAGCGTGTGCGAAAAGGCGACCAGGTTGATGTTCACCGCGTTGAGGATCAGCTCGATGGACATCAGGATGATCACGATATTCCGCCGCGTGAGCACGCCCACGGTGCCGATGAGCAGCAGCGCCGCGCTCAGGGCCAGGTAATGAACCGTCGTAATCGGATGCATCGTCAGATCCTCTTCTTCGCCATCACTACGGAGCCGACCACCGCCACCAGCAGCAGAACCGAAGCGATCTCGAATGGCAGCAGGTAGTCCTTGAACAGCGCGTCGGCCAGGATCGCCGTGTTCCCGACAGCCATGCCGGCTTCCACCGGTTGCGCCACGCTCTCGGCCACGTGAAATGCGTCCCTGCCGCGATAAATGAACCAGCTCAGCTGCGCGCCCACCACCGCCACCGCCACCAGCGCCACCAGCCACTGCCGGTTGAACTGCCGCTCCTTGGCCGCCAGGTCGAGATTCACCAGCATGATCACGAACAGGAACAGCACCATGATGCCGCCGATATACAGCACGATCTGCACGGCGAACAGGAACTCCGCCTGCTGCAACAGGTACAGTCCGGCCACGCCCAGCAGCGAAACGATCAGCGAAATCGCGCTGTGCACCGCATTCCGCCGCGTGATCGTGAGCAGCCCGCCGCCCACCACCAGGACGGCGAAGAAATAGAACAGCACGGTATCGATCAGCATTTGTATGGAGTGGGCTTGGGCCCCTCTTCGAGCATCTGCCGGTCCCAGATCTGGCCGTCGCGCGTGTAGGTGGCCAGCTCGAAATCCTGCGTCAGCTCCAGCGCGTCCACCGGGCAGGCGTCTTCGCACAGCCCGCAGAACATGCAACGCGAGGTGTCATAAATAAAGGTAGTGAGTTCCTTGCGGCGGGTGACCTCGCTGCGCTCGCTGGTCACCACGATGAGCGTCTCGGGACACGCCAGGGCGCACAGGTTGCAGGAGATGCACAGGGTCTCCCCGTTATCCGGGTTGATATTCAGGCGCGGCGCCCCGCGATACCGCTCCGCCACCTTGGGCCGCTCCGCCGGATACTGCTCGGTATAGATATACTTCGGCTGCTGATACCGGAACGTGACCCACAGGCCCTGAAACAGGTCCACCAGGAAAATCTTCTTCAACAAAGTACGCATAAAAAACCCAACCCGTTTAGCCGCCGATGAACGCCGATAAACGCGGATAAGAATATCTCTTGGTTTTATCTGCGTTCATCCGCGTTCATCTGCGGCCATACTTCTTATCGATCCACCTCGCCCAACACGATATCCAAAGTCCCGATTACCGCCACGATGTCCGCCACCAGGCCGCCGCGCACCATGCGGTCCAACGCCTGCAGGTTGACGAACGACGGCGGCCGCACCCGGCAGCGGTACGGCTGCGTCGATCCGTCGCTCACCACGTAATATCCCAGCTCGCCCTTGGGCGCCTCGATCGAAACGTAAGCTTCGCCCACCGCCGGCTTGATCACCTTCCCGACCTTGCCCATGACCGGCCCCTCGGGAATGTTGGCCACCGCCTGCCGCATGATGCGCACCGATTGCCGCATCTCTTCCATGCGCACCAGGTACCGGTCGTAGGTGTCGGCGTTCTGGCCCGTCGGAATATCGAACTCGTACTTCTCGTACCCCGAGTACGGCTGCGCCTTGCGGAGATCCCACTTCACCCCCGCCGCGCGCAGCATCGGGCCGGTCACCCCGTACTCCTTGCACTCTTCCGCCGTCAGCACCCCGATGTTCTTCAGCCGCCCCACCCAGATGCGGTTGCTGGTCAGCAGTTCCTCGTACTCGTCCACTTTGGGCAGGAACATGTCGCAGAAATCGCGCACCTCCTGCTCGAAGCCTTCGTAGGTCTCGTACAGCAGCCCGCCGATCCGGAAAGCGTGCGTCGTGAGCCGGGCCCCGCAGTATTTCTCGAAGATCTTCAGCGCCTCTTCGCGCTCGCGCAGGCAGTAGAACACCGGCGTGATGGCCCCGATATCCAGCGCGTGGGTCCCGAGCCAGAGCAGGTGGCTGGCGATGCGGTTCAGTTCGGTGAGAATCACGCGGACGGCCTGTGCCCGCGGCGGCGCCTCGACGTTCAGCAGTTTCTCCACCGCCAGGCAGTAGCCCAGGCCGTTGGAGATGGCCGCTACGTAATCCATGCGGTCCACGTACGGATTGAACTGGGCGTAGGTGCGGTTCTCGGCGATCTTCTCCACCCCGCGGTGCAGGTACCCGATGATGCATTCCGTTCCCATGATCTTCTCGCCATCCAGTTTGAGGATGACGCGCAACACCCCGTGCGTGGAGGGGTGCTGCGGGCCCATGTTGAGAACGAGTTCGGTGGAGTCTAGGAAAGTGGTATCCGGCATACTGAGGTTCACTGGCCGCTTTCGATGTTCATGTTCTCCTGCACCCAGCGCTGGTCCTGCTGAAGAATACTATAATCCTTTCGCAGCGGGTGGCCCTGCCAATCCTCCGGCAGGAGGATGCGCCGCATGTCGGGATGCCCGTCAAACTCGATCCCGAACATATCGAACACTTCGCGTTCCAGCCAGTTGGCGGTCAGGTGGACCCCCACGGCGGTCTCCGGCTTGTGGCCTTCGGCGATGTAAGTCTTGATGCGCACCCTCTCGTTGCGGGCAAAGCTATAAACAATGTAGACCAGGTCGAACCGCTCGGGCCTCTTGGGCCAGTCCACGGCGGTTACGTCCACCAGGTAGTCGAAGTCGGCTTCGAGCTTCAGATATTCCAGGACGGTGACGGCCGCGTCCGGCTTCGTCACGATGAAGTTCTGTCCGAGGTACGTAGAGGTCTCGACGATGCGGTCGCCGAAGCGCTCCTTCAGTTCGCGGGTGAGGTCGCTGTCCCAGGGAGTCGCCGCCATGGTTGCCGGCGGTTTGGGAGGCGCCGGATGGCCCGCCGCGGCGGCTGGTTTCGGAGGAGCGGCTGGTTTTGCCGGTGGTCCCGCGGCACCGCCTCCAGGGGGAGGCGGCGCTTCCGAGCCCCCAGGCTTCTGCTCGTCAGCCATTGAGTCTCCTGTTTAGTGAACCATAACATTTACCATTTGCGCCGGACGAGTGTCAAATCACGCATCCTGTTGGTTGGAAAGCGAATGAACGCCGGAATTTGTGGCCCGTATTGGCCAGTTCGCGAGTGAGGGCAAGGAGGGGACATAAAGCGGCTCAACTTGAGCCGTTTTGGTTTTTTAACCCTCCTGTTTTCAGGGAAGCTTACCAAAAAATGGCTCAAGTTGAGCCATTTGGGAAGGAGCGTTTGATGCTACTCGCCATCGGAACACCGCCTCGCGGGAAGCGCTGAATTGCCCTTCCCGACCGTTCAACCCCGGTTCTGGCCCAATCGGCCCCGCAGCCTCGGCAAATGGCCCGGAGTATGTTGTAATAGAACCACTTGCCCTGATGCAGGATGCTGTCAAACATCTCCGGAGGAGTTGGAAACGACTGCACCTCCGCGTCCGCGAGCTCCGCATGATCGCGCGCGGCCTGGCATCTGAAGACCACCCCATCCTGGCGCACGTGATTCCCATGCGCCGCTGCAATCTCTCGTGCGCCTACTGCAACGAGTACGACGACCATTCCAAGCCCGTCCCCATCGACACCATGTACCAGCGGCTCGACCGGCTGGCGGCGCTGGGAACCAACATCGTCACGATTTCGGGCGGCGAGCCCCTGCTGCACCCCGAGCTCGACCAGATCGTCGCGCGCGTTCGCGGGCACGGCATGATCGCCGGCATGATCACCAACGGCTACCTGCTCACCGCCGATCGCATCAAGCGCCTGAACCGCGCCGGGCTCGATCATCTGCAAATCTCCATCGACAACGTGATGCCGGACGACGTTTCGAAAAAGAGCCTCAAGGTGCTCGACAAGAAGCTGCAGCTCCTGGCCGAACACGCGCGGTTTCACGTGAACATCAACTCGGTGGTCGGCGGCGGCATCCACCATCCGCAAGACGCGCTGGCGATCGGCCGCCGCGCTCTCAAGCTGGGATTCACCTCCACGGTGGGGATCATTCACGATGGCGGCGGCCAGCTCCAGCCCCTGCGCGACGAAGAGCGCGAGGTCTACGCGGCCATGCGCGCCATGGAGAAGAGCAGCTACGCGCGGATCAACTACTTCCAGGACAACATCGCGCACGGCAAGGAAAACGATTGGCGCTGCCGCGCCGGCTCGCGCTACCTGTACGTGTGCGAAGACGGGCTGGTGCACTACTGCTCGCAGCAGCGCGGCTATCCGGCCAAGCCCCTGGCGGACTACACCGTCGAAGACATTCGCCGCGAATACCGCACCGCCAAGAGCTGCGCGCCCCGCTGCACGGTGGCGTGTGTGCACCAGGTTTCCTATATCGATTTCTGGCGCGGCCCGCAGGAAGCGGCGCCCGCGGCAATCGGGGACCGCCAGGCCGATCGCCTGGTGCGAATCCAGTAGCATGCCTTTCGATCCCGCAGCCTACGGTGACGAAGTTGCCGCCGTCCTGGCGCTCGATGGCAGCGGGGAACGGCTGATGCCGCTGGCGTCGGGAACGTGCTCGTCGGATCGTGCTTACCAATTGCTGAAGTCGAAGACGGCGGAGCGATGGTTTCCGCGGTCGCGCGCGCCCGAAGCCGCGCTCAGCGGCCTGTACCTGTATTTCTCGTGCCTGGATGACGCGCACACGATCGCGCAGGACATCGACACCGCGGAAGGCAGCTACTGGCACGCCATCATGCATCGCCAGGAGCCCGATCCGGGCAACTCCGGCTACTGGTTTCAGCGCGTCGGCGCGCACGCCATTTTTCCCGCGCTGCGCGAGTCGGCCGCCCAGAGCGGCGTGGACTTCGGAGCGCGCTGGGATCCCTTCGCCTTCATCCAATACTGCGAGCGCGCGCGCCGCAGTCCCGGTTCGGCCGAGGAACGGCGGGCGCTCGAGGTGCAGCGCGCGGAGTGGCAATTGCTCTTCGATTTCTGCGCGGCGCCGAAGACCCGATGAGCGCCTACACCCGCGATTCAGTCTGCATTTTCCGTGCGATCAGGAAGGCCAGCTCCAGCGACTGCTCGTAGTTGAGGCGCGGATCCACCTCGGACTCGTAGGCGCGAGCGAGGTCCGCCTCGACGGGCCCGCGGGCGCCGCCGATGCACTCGGTAACGTTCTCGCCGGTCAGCTCGATGTGCACGCCGCCGAGCTTGTGGCCCATGGAACGGTGGATTTCGAAGGACTGTTCGACTTCCGAGTAGATGTCCTCGAAGCTGCGCGTCTTCACTCCCGAGGCGGTGGTCAGCGTGTTGCCGTGCATGGGGTCGCAGATCCACAACAACTGGGCGCCTTCGGCCTGGGCGGCTTCCACCAGGGGCGGCAGTTCCTGGCCGATCCGGGCTGCGCCGAAGCGGTGGATCAGGGTCAGGCGGCCGGGCATGCGCCTGGGGTCCAGAATATCGATCCAGCGCGCCACCTGCTCCCGAGTGACGCCAGGCCCCACCTTCACGCCCACCGGGTTCTCGATGCCGCGGAGGTACTCGATGTGGGCGCCCTCGGGTTGGTTGGTGCGCTGGCCGGCCCACGGAAAATGCGTGGTGAGATTGAACCAGCCCGGCCGGCGGGGCACGCGGCGGGTCTGCGCCGATTCGTAGCCCAGGTGCAGGGCTTCGTGCGCGGTGAAGAAATCGATGCGGTCGGTTTCGCCCGCGCGCACGCCGAGCACGTTTTCCATGAAGCGCAGGGACTCGCCGATGGTCTCCGCCATGCGGTGGTAATCGTCGGCGAGCGGGGAATGCTGCACCCAATCGAGGTCGAAGTATTCGGGGTGGTGCAGGTCGGCGAAGCCGCCCTTGACCAGGGCGCGGATGAAGTTCAGGGTGAGGGCGGCGCGCTCGTAGCCGCGCAGCAGGAGTTGCGGATCGGGCGTGCGCGCTTCGAGGGTGAACTCCGGCCGGTTGATGATATCGCCGCGGTACGACGGCAGCCGGACGCCGTTGCGGGTCTCCTCCGCCGCGCTCCGCGGCTTGGCATACTGCCCCGCGAAGCGCCCGATGCGGATGACCGGCCGCTTGGCGCCCACCACCAGCACCAGGCTCATCTGCAACAGGACCTTGAGCATGTTGGCGATGCGCGAGGAGTTGCAGTCCACCAGGCGCTCGGCGCAGTCGCCGCCCTGGAGCACGAACCGCGTTCCGGCCGAAGCGGCGGCGAGCTGCTCGCGGAGCCCGATGATTTCCCAACTGGTCACCAGCGGCGGAAGCTGGCGCAGTTCGGAGAGGACGCGATCGAGCGCGGCCGGGTCGGGATACACGGGCTGCTGCAGCGCGGGCCGCTCGCGCCAGGAATCGGGCGTCCAGTTTGACAGGTCGGCCGCGCTTCGGGTGTGCATGAATCCTCAAGTTAGCATGGGCCGCCCCTCGGGAACTCGCGCGTGGCCCGCGGAGTCTAAGCGGGCATGCTGGAAGTGCGCAGCCTGACCAAGCTGTACAGCGGAATCCCCGTGGTGGACCGCGTCAGTTTCTCCATAGAGCCCGGCGAAATCCTCGGATACCTGGGGCCTAACGGCGCCGGCAAGAGCACCACTGTGAAAATGCTGACCGGCCTGCTCGAGCCCAACTCGGGCCACATCCGCTTCCACGGCCAGGACGTCCGCGCCGACATGAAAGCTTATCAGCGCCGCATCGGCTACGTTCCCGAGGAGCCGCACATCTATCCCCACCTCGGCGGGCGCGAATACCTGCAACTGGCGGGGCGCCTGCACGGCATGCCGCGCAGCGTGCTCGAGCCGAAAATGGACGCGCTCATCCGCCTCTTCGGATTGTGGGAGGACCGGTACACGCCGCTGGCGTCCTATTCGAAAGGGATGCGGCAGAAGATCCTGATCTCCGCCGCGCTGCTGCACGACCCCGAGCTGCTCATCCTCGACGAGCCGTTTTCCGGGCTCGACGTCAACACCGCCCTGGTGCTGCGCAGCCTGCTGCACGCCATGGCCGGCCGCCGCAAGATGGTGCTCTACAGCTCGCACGTGCTCGAAGTGGTCGAAAAGGTCTGCGACCGCGTGCTGATCCTGCGCAAGGGACAAGTGGTGGCGCACGACTCCGTCGCGCGGCTGCGCGAGCTGATGTCGGAGTCTTCGCTCGAAGGCGTGTTCGCGCAACTCACCCAGCCCGAGAATAACGACGCCGTGGCGCAGCGCATCCTCGACGTGGTGGCGGCGTGAGACAGCGCCTCCAGTCCTGGCTCGAAGAGACCCACGGCACGGGCTTCGAGCTGGTGCGCCATTTTCTCGTGGGATTCTTCGATAGCGATTTCGTATCCGCCTCCGATTCCGGGGAGTGGATGAAGGTGGCGTTCGGAATCCTGGCGATACTGCTCTCGTCCGGCATCCTGGGGTTCCGAACGTACATGGAGCGCTACGACGCTCTGTTCAGCCTCGCCAACCCGGCGGTGTTCCGGCAAGCCATGCGCGAGGACTGGCTGTTGTTCATCGGACTGGCGATGGGGGTCACCGCGCTGCTGACCGTGCTCCAGTGGCAGTCGCTGTTTCCCAGCCGCCGCGATTGCCTGGTATTGGGCTCGTGGCCGGTGAGCCCGCGCGAAATCTTCGCCGCGAAATTCGGCTCCCTGCTGCTGATCTTTACCATCTTCGTCGTGGCGGTGGCGGCCATTCCCGCCGCGCTGTTTGCGTCCGTCACGGCTTTTCCATGGCGCTACAACCCATCGGAGGCGGCCAATTTCGGGGCCAACTTTGCGGCCGCCGCGGGCGCCTGCGTTTTTGCGTTCTTCAGTCTGCTGGCGTTGCAGGGGATCCTTCTCAACTTGCTGCCGGGGCGCATTTTCGCGCGCGTGTCCCTGACGTTGCAGGCCGTGCTGTTCATGGTGATCCTGGGCGCGCTTCCGCTGGTGGGACGCTGGCCCACCCATGGGGCCTGGTTCCCTACAGCCTGGTTTGCCGACCTCTGGGAATCGATGTTGCGCGGCACGCCGGGTTCGCGCACCGCGGTCCTCGCCATGGCGGCGCCGGCGGTGATCACGGTTCTGTCGTATCTCATCGCCTATCACCGTTACCACCGTCTGCTGATGGAGGGCGCGCCGGGCCACACCGCCGCTTCGCGCTGGGATGGCGCCGGGTGGCGGCTGCTCGAGCGCTGGATCCGGGAGCCGCGCGAGCAGGCGGCTTTCGCCTTCATGTGGAAGACCCTGGTGCGCAGCGGCAGCCACCGGCTCATCCTGCTGGCTTACGGCGGAATCGGCCTCGGCTGCATTACCAAGGGCGCGCTCGACACGCCCCGACCTTCGCTTCACGACCAAGGCATCTATGGCTTTTTGGCGGTGGTCGCGCCGCTGGCCACCGCTGTGGTGGTCACTGCCGGCCTGCGCTATCTGTTCTCGCTGCCGGTCGCCCTCGGCGCCAACTGGCTTTTCCAGATGAACGAGCGGGAGGGCCGCGCCGCCTGGCTGGCCGCCGTGGAACGCTTCGTGATCTGGTGCGGCATCGCTCCGGTCTTTCTGGCGGCGCTCCCCGCGCAGATCGCCGTGTTCGGCTGGCTGCGCGCCGTGGCCGCATCCGTTCTGGCCCTGCTCGCCGTCCTGATCGGTTTCGAGATCCTCTTTCGCGGATGGCACAAGCTGCCGTTCACCTGTTCCCATGTGCCCGGGAAAGAGCCCGTGCTGCTCACCGTGGGCCGATGGGTCCCCTCCATCATTTATCTGGCCACCGTGGGACAGTTGATCCTGTACTGTTCCGGCGAGCCTACGGCCTTCGCCGCGCTAGTGACCTTCGAAGCCGTCATCTGGTGGCGCATGCGCCGCAAGCGCCGCAACACCTGGGCGGACGCCTCCCTCTGGTACGAAGACCAGCTCGAAGACGCCCCCTTGAAGCTGGGGCTCCCGGACGTGGACCCGGAAGCGGGCCCGCTGGTTTCCACGGCCGCGACGCAAACCGAGCCGCTCCTGTTCGCTCAACGCAGCCTGGTCGCCTCGCGGGGCCTTCTTCCGGCCGCGTGGGAGGAAGAGATCGACGCCGACCGCGGCCGCCCCGCGGCCCTCGCCGGAACGTTCCTCGAAGACCTTCGCTACGGCCTTCGCGTCATCCGCCGCAACCCCGGGCTCTCGGCGGTGGTGGTGCTGACCCTGACCCTGGGAATCGGGATGAACGCCAGTGTATTCACCGTGGTCAACGGCCTGGCGCTGCGCCCGCACGTCTACAAGGATCCCGACACCTTCTTGCGCGTGATTCTGCAAAACCGCTGGGAGACCGCCTCCCACGGCGTTTCCTCTTCCGAGTACCAGGCGTTGCGCGACCGTACCCGCTCCTTGCGCCAACTGGCCGCCTGGTCTTACTTCCCCGCGCTCATCGGCGACGACGATTCCACCGGCTCGTTCGGCCTCCTGGTCTCCTGCAACTTCTTCACCGTCGATGGACTGGACCGCCCCATCCTCGGGCGCCTCCTGGTTCCCGACGATTGCCTCGCGCCGGGCGTGGCGCCGGTGGCCCTCATCAGCGAATCCACCTGGCGCAACCGCTACGGAGCCGATCCCCGTCTGATCGGCCGGTCGATCCAGGTGAACAACCGCACCATCGTAGTGGCCGGCGTGGTTCCCGACCGCACCTCGAGCTGGACCATCCCCGTCAAGATCTGGCTGCCGTACACCGCGGTGGCGTACTTCGAGCCGGGGAACAACCGCTTCACCAGCGACGATTCGCTCTGGCTCGCCCTGGCCGGCCGCCTCGCGCCGGGGTTTTCCCGCTCCCAGGCGGAAGCCGAGCTGAACATTCTGGAACACCAGCAGGACCAGGAGCACTATGGCCGCAAGACGGTCGTCACCACCACCGACGGTTCCTGGATCGAGGAAATGGAACTCACCGCCAGCGGCCGCGATCTCATGCTCGTCGCCTTCTTTCTCGGCGCGTTCTTCCTGGTGCTCCTGATCGCCTGCGCCAACGTGGCGACGCTCCTGCTTTCGCGCGCCGCCGTGCGCAAGCGCGAGATCGCCGTGCGCCTCTCGCTCGGCGCACCGCGTATTCGCCTGGTCCGCATGCTGGTGACCGAGAGCCTGCTGCTGGCCGCCATCGCCGGCGCGATCAGCCTGTTTCTCACCTGGAAGCTGCCCGTGCCGCTGTTTCACCTGGTGGCCACCGGCGCTCCCGACTTTCCCATGCCCCCCGACTGGCGCATCTTCGTGTACCTCTCGGTGGTGGTTTTGGCCACGGGGATTCTCTCCGGCCTCGCTCCGGCGCTGGAGTCCGTGAAGGTCGATCTGCTGGGGTCCCTGAAAGGCTACGGTGGAAACCTCGCGGGAGCGGGCGGCGCCCGCCTGCGCGGCTGGCTGATCAGCGCGCAGGTCGGCATGAGCATGGTGCTGCTGGTGGAAGCCGCCCTGTTCGCGCAATCCGAAAACCAAACCCTGCGCGCCAACCCCGGCTACCTGCCGGAACGCGTGGTGGTCTCGCCCTTGAATTTTCCCGACAGCAACACTTTGGAACAGACCACGCTTCGCGTGCGCGCCATCACGGGCCGCGTCAAGGCGCTGCCCGGCGTGCGCTCGGTGGCCTTTTCCGACGGCCCGCCGATGCTTTCCCGCGACACCGTGGAACTGCGCCCGCCCACGCGTCCCGATGCCAGCCAGCCGGTGGATATCTACGCCGTATCGCCTGCCTTTCTCGAAACGTTGGGCATCCCGCTGGTGAGCGGCCGCGAGTTTCAGGACGCCGACGCCTCGGCGGTAGTGGTCTCGCAAAGCCTGGCGAAGCTCTTCTGGCCTCGCCAGAATCCTCTCGGGCGGATCCTCCGCATGCCAGGCGGCACGGCGCCCGTCGTGGGCGTGGCCAAAGACGTGGCGCCGATGCGTTTCGGCGGCTCCGACAACCCGGCCGTCTACCGCCTCCGCCACATCGACGCGCACCGCAACTACATGTCGGTGCGTTTCGATTCCGGCGCCTCGCGCGGCGCGCCTGCGGTGCGGGCCGCGCTCCGCCAATCCGACCCCGACCTGTTTATCGTCGCGCGCCTGCTGGAAGCCTGGATCGACCAGGTGACCACCATCCTGTGGAACGTCGTCGATCTGATCGTGCTCCTGGGAGTGCTCGCGACGGTGCTGGCCGCCGCCGGCATTTACGGCGCTGTCAACCTGGCCGTCAGCCAGCGCATGCGCGACCTGGGAATCCGCGCCGCGCTGGGCGCGCAGCGCTTCGACATCATCCGCGAAGTCTTCGTCTCGGCCGGAAAGCCGGTCGCCGCCGGCTTGCTGCAAGGCCTGTGGATGTCGGTGGCCGCCGCTGCCGCCCTGCGCCGCACGATGGCGGACTCTCCGATCCGCCTGGACACCACCAACCCGCTGCTCTACCTTGGCGCGGCGCTGGTGTTGGCCGTGGCCGCCGCCGCCGCGATGATCGGCCCCGCGCGCCGCGGTTCCCGCTGCGATCCCCTGGACGCCCTGCGCTGCGAATAGGAAGGGCGCGAGTCGCAGAGCCAGCGGTGGCCAGAAACGTCGGTAAGCATTTCCCGACAAGGCAGGAGTAATATCGCGAAAGCCCATTTCCTGAAATAAGGACACGAATCTGGCCTACGCTTGCTCCTGCTGCAATTCCCGAGAAAAGTCGTAGAACACGCGCAGTTGATTGCCGTCCAGATCGGCGACTCTGAACTCGCGCAGGTGCCACGGTTTGTCCTCCGGCCCAGCAAGGATCTTCGCCCCAGCCTCCCGCCAACGATGGTACAGTTCGTCGACTTCCTGCTTGCTACTCAGATTCAACCAGACCACGACGGTCCCGCCATTACCGTAGTGTTGGCAGAACGGTGCATTGGTCAGGAACATACGGCACTCCCCCTGCGAGATGCCCCCGATCCCGCCCTGGTCGTTACCCCAGTTGAAATGGAACCCGAGCACATTCACGTAATACTCGGCGGCCTTCTCGACATTGCTAACCGGAATCTCAGGAACCGCTTGGGGAAAGTGCGTGAGCATGTTCTCCAGCTTACGCCAATTTGGCACAAGACGACCTTTCATCTCACTGCGAGGAGGCGAGGTTTTCGAAGTTGATCCGATTGCACGTGAGTAACGCCGCAGTGTTTAACGGCATAGACACTGGTTCCGGTTGGAGCACGCTGCGGGCCTGAACACCGGAGCCCGCGCGTCTGCCGGATCGCCATCTTGACATCGTCCGGGCTACCGGAAGCTGGCCGCCGCTACTCGTGCGCCGCCGCCGCCCCGCCGTCGCCGTTCGATTCGATGCGGCGGATCAACCCGCGTATCGCCAGGATCGCGATACCGATCAGCACTACCGACACGGCCAGGCCCAGGCGGCGGAAATCTTTCTCGCGCAGGGCGTCCTCGCCGGCTTTCCCGGTCTCCTTGGCGACGGCCATCCCCGCTTCCACCGGCTTGCGCACGTCCTCCGTCTGCATGGAGTGCAGGTTGAGGCGCGATTTCACCAGGTCTTCGCGGCCGTCGATCAGGCGCACCTGCGCCTCCGATACTTCCATGCCGTACTTCTCGGCCTTCGTCAGCACCGCCTCGCTTTGTTGCAGGGCTCCATCCAGGCCATCGATCCAGCCGGCCATCTGGGTGGCGGCCTCCGCCGGTTTGGAGCCCGCCTCGTGGCAGCCGCTGCATACCGCGTTGGGGCCGGTCAGCATGGCGGTGGATGGCTGGTGGATGGCGTGGTTCGAGTGGCACACGATGCAGCCTCCGCCGCCCCCCTCGCCGGAGAAGACGGCCTTGTGCACGCTCTTGGTGTAAAGCTGCTCGAACAGCACGTGGCAGGTCCCGCAGACCGCCGAGACGGATTCCACCTCCGGCGGCTTGGCGCCGTGGTTGCCGTGGCAGGAGGCGCAGCTTGGCGCGGAGAGGTCGCCGCGCTTGGAAAGCGCCTGCCAGTGAACGCTCGTGCGGTATTCCTCGAACTGGTTGGTGGGGATTTTGTAGGCCGCCATTTTCTGCTTGTCGGAATGGCAGCGCGAGCAGGTCTCGGCCACGTGCAGCGGATGCACCGGCGACATGCTGTCCTTCACCGCGCGGATGTCGTGGACGCTGTGGCAATCGATACACGTGGCCACGTTGGCGTCACCGGCGGCCAGGCGTTTGCCGTGAACGCTGGTCTGGTACAGCTCGAACTGGTCGACGCGTTCGCGCGGCGCGTACCGCCGCATGTAATCCGGATTGCTGTGGCAGCTCGCGCAGAACTTCGGAATGGCGCTGCGCGCGGGCTTGCCTTTGAAGCCCTTGGCCTTGCTCATGGAGGCGTCGGGATCGTCGTTGGTGCGGTCGCCGCCGTGGCAATCGGCGCAACTCAGGCCGTGGGCGATGTGGACGTCGTTCTTGATGAGCGCGGACGGCCCGGTGGCCGCATCATCCATGGCCGTGTGGCAGGTCATGCAGGAATCCGGCCCGGCGGCGAACGCCCCGGCAGCGAAGAAAAGAAGGATGACAGGCGCTCTCATTTGACGTATCCCAGATAGGTGAAGGTGATCAGGTAGCAGATCAGAAAAATGCCGACGCCGGCGGTGAGCCTGGTGCGTGGCTCCCCGTTGGCGCGCGTTCCCCAGAACGGCAGCAGCACCCAGACCGCGGCCAGCGCGCCGAATCCCAGCAGGCCCAGGAGTTCGCCTTCGAAGATCCACACGTGGCTGGGAATCAGCTTCAGCGTGTAGAACTGCGCCAGGAAATACCACTCCGGACGGATGCCCGCCGGGGCCGAGGCGAACGGGTCCGCCTTCTCGCCCAGTTCCCAGGGGAACATTGCCGCCAGGGTCCCCAGCACCGCCAGGACGCCGTACCACACCATCAGTTCCCGAAGGAAGAAATTCGGGAAGAACTTCATGTGCGCCAGTTTGGACGGGGGGATTCCGCTCGGAGTGTGCATCCCGTTTTTCTGGACCAGTAGGAGGTGCACGCCGATCAAAGCGAAGGTCAGCAAGGGCAGGATCATCACGTGAAAGTCGAAGAAACGGGTGAGCGTCGCGGCGCCGACGTCTTCACCGCCGCGCAGGAACCGCGCGAGAGTGGGGCCCGCGACGGGCATGGTGCCCGCTACATCGGTGCCGACCTTGGTGGCGAAGTAAGAGATCATGTTCCACGGCAGCAGGTAGCCGCTGAAGCCGAAGCCCAGCATCAGGCCCAACAGCACGATGCCGCTCAGCCAGGTCAGCTCGCGCGGCCGCTGGTAGGAGCGCGTGAAGGCCACGCTGAACATGTGGATGAAGGCCGAAAGGATGAGCAGGTTGGCCGACCAGCTGTGGATGGAGCGGATGAGCCAGCCGAATTCCACGCGGGTCATGATGAAGCGCACGCTGTCGAAGGCTTCGGCGACCGTGGGCCGGTAGTAGAGCAGCAGCAGGACGCCGGTGAAGAGTTGGACGCCGATCAGAAAGAGAGTGATGCCGCCGAAGTAGTACCACGCGGTGCCGGCGTGCTGCGGGACCACCTTGTGATCCAGCAGATCCGTAGCCATGCGCCAGCCGGTTCGCTCGTCGAGCCAGTCGAGTGTCTTGGATTTGATTTCGGTGATCGACAAGTGGGCCTCCCCTCAGACGCGGTGCGAGATGACGACTTCGTCGCCGCGAATTTTCACGGCCAGCTCTTCCAGAGGTTTGGGCGGCGGGCCGGAGGTCACACGGCCGTCGAGGTCGTAGGTGCCGTTGTGGCAGGCGCACCAGATTTCCCGGCGGGCCTCCTGGTACTGCACGGTGCAATTGAGGTGCGTGCAGACCGCCGAAAAGGCCTTCCAGTCGGTGTCGTTGACGCGGACCAGCAGGGCGGGCTTGTTGCCGAACTTGATAATCTTGCCGGAGTTGGGCTTCAGATCCTGCACCTTGCCGGCGACGACTTCGTTCACCGAGGCCTCGGCGACCTGCGGCGGATTGAGGAAGCGCGCGACCGGATAGAAGAATGATGCCAGCGAGGCGGCCACCCCGCCTCCCAACAGCCAGGAGACTACGGTTCGCCGATCTTCGTTGGCATTCGAGGAATGAGTGCTTTGCATAGCAGTCCTTTGCGGGTTGGCAAGTTCGTTTCCATAGTTCGGTACGGCGCTCCCAAACGCGCCGGCAACGCGGCCACAGCAGTGCTGGAGAAGATGGGCGGAGGCAACTCCGGCGCCTGAAACCGGCAGGCTGCTGTCTGAAAACCAGCCGTCGTCCGATTATAGGACAGTCCAGCGGGTGTGCGTATTCAGACAGATCCATCTGAAATTCCTGGCGAAACCACAAGACATTTTAAGAGTTTAGGTGTATAAAATCCTTATATGCTCCAAAACGTCCGGCCACGAGAGGATTCGTCCGCCGTGGTCGTGCCTCGCCAGAACGCGGACAAGCGGCGGCCGGACGGGCACACGGTCCAGTTGTACGGCTGGGATTCGCGCAGCCACAGTTGGCATGGCCCGAACGAGTTGGGTCACGGCAGTACCGGTACGCAGAAACTCTACGAAGCCCTCCGCGGCGCCCCCGGACAATCCTGGTACGGGCCGGTGAACTGTTCGGCGTCCGGTGAGCCAGGCCGGTTCTTTGCGTTGGCCCATGCGCTTCGCGACTGCGGCGTCGCCATGGTGTATTGCGACGAATCGAAGAGTGGGCCGGCGGAGATTGTCACCGTAATTCCCGCGGAGCAGCGCGCCCGGCTGCGGCCGGAATTCGCCTTCGAGTTCGTGGCGTTCGCAGGCTTCCTCGGGTCGATCGGTACAGGCGCGGACATGGCGGTAAATGACTGCATCGAGGCCGCCCTGGCGGAGACCGCGCAAGACGACTCGCTGGTTTTTTCGATCAGCACCGGCTTGTGGGTAAGCGACCTGGACCACGTGCTGTCGCGTTGCGTGGAGAAGATCGCCATCGCTATGCTGCGCTGGCTGGAGCATTCCAAGATCTGACATTCTCCGTTACGCGCCGCGTTACCCTCAAAGACATCGGCCCGGACTACGTGGTCGTCAGGGCAGATCCCCGTCGGATAGACAGCTTACGGGCCTGAAACTCCGTTGCGTGGCGCGGGGCGCTGGTCTAGCATGAAGTTGGTTGCGATGCCGCAGACCATCGGACACTACCGCATTGTGCGCAAGATCGGCGAGGGCGGCATGGGGGTCGTCTACGAGGCTTGGGACGAACGGCTGGAGCGCGCCGTCGCCATCAAGACCATCCGCGGGGTGGGCGCGCGAGACGAAGCCCGAAAGCGCCTCTGGCACGAAGCCCGGTCGCTGGCCCGCGTCAGCCACCCCAACGTCTGCCAGGTGTTCGATGCCGACGAAGACGGCGAGACGCTGTTCCTGGTGCTGGAGCTGCTCGAAGGCCAATCGTTGGCGGACCGTTTGGCGGCCGGGCCGCTGGCCGCTTCCGAAACCGCGCGGATTGCGCGCCAGATCCTCGCGGCCCTCGGGGCTTTGCACGGCCTCGGTATCGTCCACCGCGATCTGAAGCCTTCCAATGTCTTCCTGACTCCGCACGCTGTCAAGCTGCTCGATTTCGGCCTCGCGCGCTCGACCGGCGCCTCGCCCCCGGCTGGTGCGGGGGGCGAGGCAACGGTCACCAACCTCACGGCTCCCGGAACGATTCTCGGCACGCCGCACTACATGTCGCCGGAGCAAGCGGGCGGCGTGGCCGCCGGCCCGGCCGCCGACATCTTCGCCGCCGGTTGCATCCTTTACGAGATGCTCACGGGGAAGCGGGCCTTCGACGGCGACTCCTTCGTGGATGTTCTGTACCAGGTGATGCACCAGGAACCGCCGGCGCCCGAGGGGCCGCCGGAGATCCAAGCGTTCCACCAGGTGGTCCGGCGCGCCCTGGCCAAGCGGCCGCAAGATCGCTACGCCTCGGCGATGGAAATGGCCGAGGCGCTGGACGCAGCGACAGTGTCCGCCGGCCCAGTCGCCGCACCGCCGGCCCGGACGGCCACGCGTCTGATCGTGCTGCCGTTTCGCATGCTCCGGAAAGATGAGGAGACGGAATTCCTGGCCTACAGCCTGCCCGACGCCATCAGCAGCTCTCTCTCCGGCCTCGACAGCCTGACCGTGCGCTCCACCCTGGTGGCCCTGCGGTTCGAAGGGCAGCCGGCGGACCCCAAGAGGATCGCCGCCGAGGCGGATGTCGACGCCATTCTCACCGGTATCCTGATGCGCGTGGGCGCGCAGCTCCGGCTCTCCTGCCAGCTTCTGGCGGCGCCTGGTGGAACGGTGATCTGGTCGGACGTGCTGCACGTGTCCATGGACGATCTCTTCCAGGTTCAGGATAGCCTGGCTAACCAGGTGGTGCAGTCTCTGATGCTGCCCCTCACCGAGCGGGAACGGCGGATCCTCCGCCACGATGTGCCCCGCAGCGCCAAGGCATACGAGTATTATCTTCGCGCCAACCAGATATCGAGGCACCGGAGCATCGATAACATGAGGCTCGCGCGCGATCTTTATGTCCAGTGCCTGGAGGACGACCCGGACTATGCTCCCGCGTGGGCGCGGCTGGGAAGGGTCCATCGCTTCATAGAAAAATTCGGCGAGGAGTCCGAAGAGAATTTCAAGCTGGCCGATGAAGATTTCCGCCGGGCCTTCAGCCTGAATCCGGACCTGGCACTGGCGCACAACCTGTATACCTCGATCGAGTGCGACCAGGGCCGCGCGCCCGAAGCCATGGTCCGCCTGCTGGAGCGTGCGCGTCTCCGCCGTCACGACGCGGACCTGTTCGCCGGCCTGGTCCAGGCCTGCCGCTATTCCGGCGAACTGGAGGCTTCCATCGCCGCCCACGAGTGCGCGCGGCGGCTCGATCCGCACGTCGTGACCAGCGCCGAGCACACGTACTTTCTGTTGGGAGAGTATCGGAAGACGCTCGCGTTCTACGACACCAAGGCGGGCTACTACCTGGACGCCGCCGCGCTGGCCGCGTTGGACCGTAACGAGGAAGCGCTGACCCTGCTGCGCCAGCGCGAGGCGGCTGCCAGTGTTACCTCCGTGGTCGGGGGCATCATGCAGTCCCTGCGGGCTTATCTGGAGGGCGACTTCGCGGAATGCCTGAAGGCCATCCCGGAGCTGGAGACCCCGACCCGCACGGATCCGGAATCCCTTTTCTACTTCGCCCGCCACCTGGCGCGTATCAACCAGCGGGAGCGGGCCATCGCGACTCTCCATAAGGTGATCGATGGCGGCTTTCTGTGCGCGTCGTCCCTGGCTCGCGATCCGTGGCTCCAGTCGCTCCGCGGGGCGCCCGGCTTCCGGGATCTGGCGCAAAGGGCGGAACGCCGCCGGCTGGAAATCCATGCGGCTTTCCTGGACGCGGGCGGCGAGCAGGTGCTCGGCGGCCCCGAGCTGGAAGGCGTTCTTGCATCCGCGCCGAATGCGGCACGGTAGTCTCCCCTGGCCCGCGTCCGGTCATTTCCACACTTCCGCGCGCCAGTTGGCGGATACGTTCAATTGGGTCTCGCCGTCCGATTCGTTTCCGGTCGTGGGGTCAAGCCGATCGCGACGCTGTGCGAGGCGCGGGGAACGAGGGGCGCGGAAGAGTTCCACCGGGATAAACTCTCCTTATGGTGTTCACCAAGCGTCTTCGCGAGGGAGTTCGCCTTGGAAAAATCACTTGCAGTGTCCGCATCTGGAAGCGTCTCCACGTCAAAGTGGGCGCCCGGTACGGTATGGAGGAAGGTGAGATCGAGGTGGATTCGATCAAGCCGATCGGCTTTCCGGATATCACACCCGAGTTGGCGCGCGAGTCGGGTTTCCTGGGTGTCATCGATCTGCTCAAGGTCGCGAAGCACGGCAAAGGCGAGAACATCTATCTGATTCGGTTCCATTACGTGCGTCCCCGCATCAAGCGCCCGGGTAGGCCGAAGCCCGCCTGAGGAAGGTCTACTGCCGATCCTGACTGCCGCGCGCGCCGCCACTTCGCGCCTTGACTCGGCCCGCGCACTTCGTTAAGCGTTAATCCTATGTTACGCGCTCCTATTCCTTCCCTCGGCATTCCGGTGTTGCTCGCCTTCGCCTGCGCCGCCGCGGCGGCTCCGCCGGACCGCATCACGCGGCCTGTGGATGGCCGCCAGATGCGCGCCGTCAGGGGCAGCCTCCACCACCTGGCACAGGCCCGGTTCGACCAGGGCGCGGTGGACCCGGCCATGCCCATGGAGTATATGATGGTCCTGTTCCAGCCGTCCTCCGGGCAGCAGGCCGAGCTAGACAGCTTGCTCGCCAGCCAGCAGAATCCTTCTTCGCCGCTGTTCCATCAGTGGCTCACCCCGGAAGAGTTCGGCAACCGCTTCGGTCTGAGCCCCGGGGATCGCTCCAAGGTCGTCCAGTGGCTCCACTCCGAAGGCTTCGAGGTGAAGGAACTCGGGCGCGGGCGCAACTGGGTGGCGTTCAGCGGCGCCGCGGCGCAGGTGGCGAAGTCCCTCCACACGGCCATCCACCGATTCCGCGTGGCGGGCGAAACCCACTACGCCAACGTGAGCGAAGCCTCGGTGCCCGACGCCCTGGCGGACGTGGTGGGCGGTTTCATCGGCCTCGACGACTTCCACCTGAAGTCTTACGCCATGCCGGCCGGCCTCGCGTCCGGCGCGATTCCCGCCTACGATTCCGGCTCGTCGCACTACCTGGTCCCCGAAGACTTCGCCACCATTTACAACCTGGCGCCCTTGTATCAGGCCGGCATCGACGGCACCGGCCAGCGCATCGCCGTGGTGGGCGCATCCTCCGTGCTGCTCAGCGATCTGCGCGCCTTCCGCACGCGCTACAACCTGCCCGCCAACGACCCGCAGTTCATCCCCTACAGCGGTGTCGATCCGGGCTTCAACGGAGCGCAACTGGAGGGCAACCTCGACCTGGAATGGGCCGGCGCAGTGGCGCCGAAGGCGGCCATCTATTACGTCTACGGGCAGGACCCCTTCGCCGCCACCATCGCGGCGATCAACCTGAACATCGCGCCGGTCATCACCATCAGCTACGGCGATTGCGAGATCGACGATTCCGCGCCTTACTACCGTTCCATCGCGCAGCAGGGGAATGCCCAGGGAATCACCATCCTGAGCGCCTCGGGCGATTCGGGCGCGGCGGGATGCGACCAGCAGGCCTCGGCGCCCTTCGCCACGCTCGGCAAGACGGTCACCTTCCCCGCCGTCATGCCCGAGGTCACCGGGGTCGGCGGCACCGAGTTCGTAGAGGGCAGCGGCACTTATTGGGCTACCACCAACGACGCCAATTTCGGTTCAGCCCTCTCCTACATTCCGGAAGCGGCCTGGAACGAATCGTCGGTCTCCTTGGGACTGGTCTCCGGCGGGGGCGGCGCGAGCCTCTACTATCCCCAGCCCGCGTGGCAGACGGGTTCCGGCGTCCCCACTGACGGCGTGCGCCACGTCCCCGATGTGGCTCTGAGCGCCGCTCTGCACGATGCCTACTACGTCACCTATCAGGGCGGCAATGGTGCGGTCGGCGGGACCTCGGCTTCGGCGCCTTCCATGGCCGGCATCATCGCGCTGCTCAATCACTACCAGGTGAGCAAAGGATTCCAGAAGCAGCCGGGCCTGGGGAACATCAATCCGCAGTTGTACCGGCTGGCGCAGAGCGCCCCTTCCGTCTTCCACGACATTACTTCGGGCAACAACATCGTGAACTGCTCGCAGGGCAGCCCCGACTGCCTCAGCGGATCCTACGGCTATCCCACCGGGCCGGCATACGACATGGCCACCGGCCTGGGATCGGTGGACGCCAACGCCCTGGTGACCCAGTGGAACACCAAAACCGAGGGCGTAAGCATCAACCTGTTTGTCGACTCCCTACGGGTGACGGTGAACGACACCATCGGGGCCACCGCGATTCTCTCCACATCCGGCGGCACGCCGACGGGCACGGTGGATTTCGCCGTGGGCACCATCCCGCTCGGCTCGGCGCCGCTCATCACGCGCGACGGCCAGCAGGTTGCCGACCTGTTCTTCCCCGCATATCGTTTCGGCCCGGGGACGATCGTCCTGTCCGCGGTTTACTCGGGCGATGCCGCGTTCAGCAGCGGCGGCGCCACCAAGAGCGTGCAGATCGTTCCGCCCACCGGTGCGGCGGCCATCGTGGCCACGGGACCCGACACGGTTTGGCCCAACCCGCCGCCGGACGCCCAGGGTCCGGCCTGGCAGACCACCCTGACGTTGCGCGAAGCGGCGGGCGTTCCCGCCATGATCACCGGCTTCACCATCGACGGCCAGGCACAGCCGCTCGCGCCATATTTCCCGTCGCCCGATATCCCGCCCAGCGCCACCGTGAGCACCACCTTCGTCTTGCGCAATCTCGCCACTCCGTCCACGCGCATCTACGGCTTCACCGGCGTGGACTCCGCGGGCCAGGCCTGGTCCCGCAGCATCCCGGTGAATTACGCCGGGACTTATCCGTACCTGGGAGATTTCGATTTCACGGTCACGCCGCTGATCGTGTCGCAGAACACCGCCGCCGATGTTTCCTGCCAATGGGCGGTTCAACTCAACATCGACGATTTGGGCGGCTACCTGACCACGGTGGACGCGCTGGTGGTGGGGAGCGTGGATCTGTCGAGCCAGATTCCCGCCATTTTCGGCACGGAACGGCTGGACGCCTGGTCCTCCCTGCAAGGCACATTGTGTTTCTCCGGAATCACGCCACCCGCGACCGATCTCATCGCGGTTTTCAATTCGACCGGCACCTTCCAGCAGGTGTCCGTCTCGTTCACCGGCCCGCCCGCCGGTCCGGCGAAGGTTTCCGCCGCCCCGGCCGCCATCACTCTCGCCGCGCCGGACGCGGGCAAACCCGCGCAAGCCGCCCTGGCGGTGAACATTTCCGACAAGACGCAGCCGTGGACGGCGACCATCTTCCCCACCAACCGCACCACCGCCTGGCTCACCGCCTCGCAGTTTGCCGGGACGGGGCCGGGCCAGATCCAGTTGACCGCGTCCGGCGCGGGATTCGAACCCGGCGTTTACCACGCCACCATCGTCATTCAATCCGCCAATGCCGTTCCGCAATCCATCAACGTGCCGGTGATGTTCGTGCTGGGCGGCAGCGCGTCCGGCACCCTCATCAGCGGCGCCGCCAACTCCGCGTCGTACCAGGCCGCCGCCAGCCCGGGCATGCTTCTCGCGGTGTTCGGCTCGCAGTTGGCCAATGTCACCGAGCAAGTCTCCACCAACCCGGCGCCGTTCTCGATTGCCGGCGTGCGGGCCACGGTCAACGGGCTGCCCGCGCCCCTGATCTATGTTTCGCCCGGCCAACTGAACATCCAGATTCCCTACGAAGCGGGCGCCGGTCCGGCGGTGCTGGGAATCGACAACAACGGGCAGATTGCGGGGTGGCAGTTTCAAATTGCGCCCTCCGCGCCCGGCATCTTCACGGACGACAAGGGAATCCTGTCACCCAACGCCAGTGCGCCCCAGGGCGGGATCGGGACGCTGTACGTGACGGGCGCCGGAGAGGTTTCGCCGGAGCGCTGGACCGCCTTCTACGCGACCGGCCCCGCCGCTATCCTGCCGAAGCCCCAGTTGCCGGTGACCGTGACGGTGGGCGGAGTGCCGGCGCTGGTGCAGTACGTGGGCCTGGCGCCGGGGAAACTCGGCATCACCCAGATCAACTTCGTGGCGCCACCTTCGCTTCCGGTGGGAACGCAGCCAGTAGTGGTGACTATCGGCGGCGTCTCGAGCCCGGCCGCGAAGGTGCAGGTGACGGCGCCGCCGGGCACGGCGGAGCAGTAGTCCACAACCCTCAGCGGAAAGCCGACACATCGATCGTCATTCCGCCGCCGTTGCTGACCTGGCTGTCTCGAAGCACCGCGCGGGCCTGCGCTTCGATCGTTTTGGCTTCCTTCTTCCGCCCCACGAATCGCAGGTACTCGGAGTAGTTCAGCAGCAGGGTGCCATACGTCGGATGCCCGGCGCCCAGGCGGGCCGCGGCGATCGTCAGCTCGCGTTGAAAGAGGCGCTCCGCTTCGTCCCGGCGGCCCGCCTTGGCATAAGCCGTCGCGAGATTGTTGAGCGGGAAAAGCAGCAGCGGGTGCTGAGGGCCGAGGGTGCCTTCGAAGATCCCGAGCGACTGTTCGATCAGCCGGACGGACTCTTCCAGCCGGCCCTGGTGACGGCGCAACACGCCCAGGTTGTCGAGGACCACCGCTTCGAGCACGCTTCCGGGCTCGGGATGCTTTCGGCAAGCGTCGAGCAACTGGTCGAGCAGGCGCTCCGCCTCCTGGTAGCGTTGGCTGCCAAGCATCAGGACCGCGAGGCTGTTGCGCGCGTGTCGAGGCCTCGGGTCGTCCGGGGAAACGGTCCGATCGTAGACCGCAATCGACTTGCGCAGCAGCGCCTCGCTCTCGGCCGGCTGCCCGCGATCCCCGTAGTTCGCCGCCAGGTTGGCCAAAAGAGTCGCATAGTCGCCGGTTTCCTTGCGGCCGCTGGTTTCCAGGATCGCCATCGCCCGCCGGTAGATCTTCTCGCCTTCCAGCGGCCGGCCCGCTTCGTCGTATGTGGAAGCCAGCAGGTTCAAACTGCGGGGAAGGCGCGCATCCTTGGGCCCTTCCGTTACTTTGAGCGCCTCCTGGAAGACGGTGACCGCTTCGGCGTATTCTCCCTTAGCTTCCAGGGCGTTGCCCCGGTCGATCAGGCGCCGCCATGGATCTTCCTGTCCGCATGCCGCGACCACCGCGCACACGAACACCACTCCGAGTCTCATGAGCCCCTCCAGAAAGCAAAAGAGGCCGCCGCCAGGGACTGGTTCCCTGGCGGCGGCCTCCAAGTGTTTCGGTCAGCCGCCCGCGCCGGCAATTTCAAAAGCCGTCAGCGGTCGCGATTAAACTTGATCTTCCTTGTGGTAACCTCCGCCAGGACGGGCAGCCCATCCTGGATGCTCAACCGTTCGATTTCACCGTGCCTCAAATCGCGGCAGAAGCGGATAAATTCCCGCCACGCCGCGGGCAGCGGGTGTTCCACCTCGCCGATGATCTGGGTCAGCGGTGTTGGCCGGCGGATTCCTTCGCTCATGCCCCCCCGTTCGATTGGTTAGACGCCAAAAGGATCGCGAATGTTCATGCGATCTCTCAAAAATTAAGACGAAGTTCACGTCATTCAGTTAGCAGTCGCACCGCCGGGCGGGGGCCGGGGGCGTGGGCGCGGTGGGCGCGGCGGGAGCGGTGGGCGCGGTGGGCGCGGGCGCGGCGGGCGTGGGGGCGGTGGGCGCGGCGGGCGGCGGGCGCGGCGGGCGCGAACGAGGCTGGTGATATTCTAAAGACAGATCGCACCGAGTTGAATTCCATGAAAAAGATAATCGCTACGAGCCTCCTGATGGGCGCCGCGTTTCTGGGGAAGAGCGCGGAGGTGACCATTCCGATCGAGCAGTATCAACTCAAGAATGGTCTGCGCGTCATTCTATCCAAAGACAACACGGTTCCGGTGGTGACCGTCTACATGATTTACGATGTGGGCGCGCGCTCGGAAGAGAAGGGCCGGACGGGTTTTGCCCACCTGTTCGAGCACATGATGTTCGAGGGCTCGGCCAACGCGCCTAAAGGAACGCATTTCGCGGCCGTGGAGTCCAACGGCGGAACGCTCAACGGTTCCACCCATCCGGATTTCACGGACTATTTCGAGGTGCTGCCGTCCAACAAGCTGGCCACGGCGCTGTGGCTCGAATCCGACCGCATGCGCAGCCTCGCCATCAACGAGGAGAACCTGAAGAACCAGAAAGAGGCGGTGAAGCAGGAGCGGCGCCTCAGCTTCGACAACCAGCCCTATGCCACCGCCATCGTGGACATCTGGCCCACCCTGATGTACGGCAACTGGCAGAGCTCGCATTCGCTCATCGGGTCGTTTGAAGACCTCAACGCATCCAGCGTGGCCGACGTGGCCAAGTTCTTCAAGACGTATTACGCTCCCGATAACGCGGCGCTGGTGATTGTGGGCGATATCCAGAGCGCGGACGCCAGGAAGCTGATCGAGACCTACTTCGGCGACATCCCTTCGCAGCCGCAGCCGAAGCATCCCGACATGACCGAGCCGGCGGATTTTCAGGGCCGCACCGAGGTGCACAAGGACCCGCTGGCCAAGGTGCCGGGCGTCATCATCGGCTATCCGGGGCCCAAGCGCCGCTCGCCGGATTATTACGCCATCATCATGATCGACGCCATCCTGACCGCGGGCGACAGCGCGCGATTCCGCATGGACCTGGTGAAGGGCAAGCAATCGGTGGTGCAGTACGAGGCCAACTTGGCCTGGCCGTTCGGCAATTCCCTGGACTACCGCGACCCGGAGGACTACGGCATATTCGTCCTGTACAACCCGAACTTCACGGCCACGCAGATCGTGGACCAGGTGCAGGAAGAATTCGCCAAACTACAGAACCAGGGCATCGAGGCGAAGGACCTGGAGCGCGTCAAGACGCAGCTCCGGGCATCCATTATTAAGGATATGCAGTCGAGTTTGAGCCGCGCGCGGGCGCTGGCGCAGTACGCCATCGTGGACGGCGACCCGGCGCTAATCAACACCGAGCTGGACCGCATGCTGGCCGTGACCTCGGCGCAGATTCAAGCGGCCGCCAAGAAGTATTTCGTCGCCCAGAAGCGCTCGGTGCTGGAGATTGCGCCGGCGCCTGGCGCGCAGCCCGGAAATTCCGGCGCGAAGGAGGGCAAGTGATGTTCACCCGACGGATGACCGCGTTCCTGCTGGCCGCGGCGGCGCTTGGCGCGCAGACCGTGGACCGCAGCAAAGCTCCGCAGACGCCGCCGATTCCGAGCTACAAGCTGCCACCCGTGTACGAGACCAGGCTGCCCAACGGAATGGGCGTGGCGCTGGTGGAAGATTCGCGATTCCCGCTGGTGACCGCCAGGCTGGTTTTCCAGGCGGGGTCGAGGTTCGACCCGAAGGATATGCCGGGGCTCGCCGAAGCTGTGGCGGCGCTGCTGACCGAGGGGACCAAGACGCGCAACTCGCGGCAGATTTCCGAGGAAGTGGACGGGCTGGGCGGGTCGCTGGGCGGCGGCGCGGGCGAAGATTCCCTGGTGGTTTCGGGAAGCGCGCTTTCGGAGAATACGGCGAAGCTGCTGGAGTTGATGGCGGACGTTTCGCGCAACGCCAATTTCCCACTCGACGAAGTGAACCTGCACAAGCAGAACCGCACGCAGAGCCTGTTGGCGGACCGCTCCGACCCCGGTTTTCTGGCGTCGCAGAAGATGGCCGAGGTGCTCTACGGATCGTCGCCCTATGCCCATATCGCGCCCACTCCGGAGTCGATTCAGAAGCTCGACGCCAAGGTGCTGGCGGGCTTTCGCGACGCCTGGCTGGCGCCCAACAACGCCACGCTGATTCTGATCGGCAAGCTGCCTGCGCGGGCGGAAGTCATGAAGACGATCACCGCGCAGTTCGGCTCCTGGCAGCAGAAGCAGCTTCCGGCGCCCCCGAAAATGGACCTGCCCGCGCCCCGGCGGCAGATCGTGCTGGTGGACCGCCCCGGCTCGGTGCAGGCCGATATCCACGTGGGCCGGCTGGCGCCGACGCGCGCCAGTTCGGAGTATTTTCCTCTCATGGTGGGAAGCGCGATTCTGGGCGGCGGCGCCAATTCGCGCATGTTCAAGGACATTCGCGAAAAGGAAGGCTTCGCCTACGACGCCCACAGCGCCTACGATACGCATCGCGACGCGGGCGATTTCGAGGGCGTGACGGAAGTCCGCAACGAGGTGCTGGAACCCGCGCTGAAGGCGGTGCTGGCGGAGTTGGACCGGATGGCCCAGGCTCGCGTGAGCGCCGACGAGCTGACCGGCATCAAGAACTTCCTCTCCGGGATGTATCTGCTCCACCTGGAGACGCAGGACGGCCTGGCCAGCCAGTTGGCCAACATGAAGGCGCTGGGCCTCCCCAACGACTATTTGGAGACCTACACCGCGCACGTGCGCGCCGTGGAGCCGGACCAGATCCTTTCGGCGGCCAAGAAGTACATCGCTCCGGACCAGGCGGCGGTGGTGGTGGTGGGGGACGCCGCCAAGATCGGCGAAGTGCTGAAGAAGTTCGGAAGCGTGACGGTTACGAAGGTGGAGTGAGGGAACTAACAAGCCGGCCGCGCGCTCAGGCTTGATCGCGAAGCCCCGCTCCCGGAAGTGCGGGTCGAGTCAGGACGCGGTGCGCACTCCGCGGTTCCGCATAGTCTGGAAGCTCACGCAATCGACTACACTCAATTTCTTTCGCGCCGCTGCCAGCACGGCTTCCACGGCGGCGCGATGCTGCTCCTCGGAGACCCAATCGACCTGAAGCAGCGGCGTCACCTCTTCGTGAAGCGCGCGAACGGCCGCCAAGCCATTCCACCCAGGCGTTCCTGGCTCTGGAGTGGTTGGCGTCGTCCCGGTCAAACACGGCATAGAGGCCCGACGTGTCGAGAAAAACGGTCATCGCCCGAACGCCTCTGCCAAATGCCTGTCGTGATTGGCGCTGACATCCCTCAGGCCGGAAGATTTTCCCGCTACCCGGATGGCTCTCTCGATACGCTCCGCTCGCCCGAGCTCGCTTCGTCCAGCCAGGTATTGATCGACTCCCTGCCGGATCAAGTCAGCGACGGACCTCCCACGCGGCGGAGGCATAGGCGAAGATCGCCCAAGGGATGGCTCCCGACACTTCCCAGGACGCGGTTTGGGGCCAGTGTACGGTAACCCACATACCAGGATGTTCGACGCGGCCTCCCCTTTGACGTGCCGGTGTTTCGCCTTGGACCCGTGCCATTACATCCTCAAAAAGTGTCTTATCTCTCTGTGGGAATACCTGCGACAACCGAAAACGCACCGTGGGGCGAGTCGTCAATTGCTATCTGTGGACCTGGTGTGTTTACCCAGATCCGGCGGGTACCAGGCGGTGCGGCCGCGTCGATTCTGATACGCGCAACCAGGGCCTGCTCGCTGGTGTTGTGGCTGTCCAGCACCGTGATGCCAGGTCCGAAATGCGGAATCGATCCATGGGTCAAGCGAGGTGTTGCGGTGGTGATAGTCACTTCCATAGTCTGTCCTTGAGTGCCTTGGGCCGGGGTGATCTGCACCGCTGTGGGCACCACCTGTTCCACGACGGCATTTGGTTGCTCTCGCTCTCGCACTGCGGCATTTGGTTGCTGTCGCTCCCGCCAGGCGGCCAAGAATATCGAAACAAGTCCAACCATGAGGGCGGCTAGGTTGATAACCTTCGCAGCCGTTCGTGGGATCGCCGTCGTCTTGAACCATTCCAGGATCGCGGCGATCGTCATGCTGATGAGGATGGCGAACACGGCGGCCAACCATATGTGATCTCCGATACGCCACGCGGTGATAAGCTGCGGGACCAACATCACGAAAAACATGAAAGCCCAGAATCGGTGCAGCACGAAATCCCAGGATCGCCGCCACGCGGATTTCATAGACCGGCATATTATCACACGCAGTACAACGTACACGCCTAACGGTCGGAAAACGGGGTTCACGGAAAGTGCACCGCGCACGTCCAATTTTGAGGGTCGGTCTCCTGCATGCCACTTCAGCCCGGGCAAGCCGAGGTTTTCCAGGAACCGCCTCGCCGCAGCCTCATTCGGTCTTGGTGGAACCGTAGTCCGAAGGTGGCGGAACGTCACCTCGTATCTGCCGGATGAAAAGCGAAACTTCCCGATTTAGGAGATCCGCGCGATCGATCTGGATGTAGTGCGTGCTCCGTCGGACGATGATTCGGCGCGGTCTCGACGAGAGCTTCTTCAGATCCTCCTGAGAATCGCACCAAATCCTCGTGTCTTGGGCATTTGCAGCCCCCGAAGACCCCGATGAGACCAGCTCCGGGTCTCGCGAAAAAATCAGGATCGGCAGATCAAGAAACGGACCGGTAGGCATGACTTCGCGGGCCGATGCCTCAAACCCTTCAACCTCGTGGACCCACGTGGTGGGGTAAGCCGGGTTGCAGTAGTTGTCGGCCCGATACCATCTCGCGTACGCTTCCATCCCGGGAGGCGGGTTGGATCCGCACCTACCCGCAAGACGGCCGAGCCCCAATGCCATGAGTGGCTTGATCCAAACAAGCTGACGCATAAACCGCTCGTAGCCTTCGCGGATCCGCAGGATATAATCGGGTGTAGCCGCATCCACGAAAACAACTCCGGCCATTCCTGGTGGATACTTCGAGAGGTAAGCCCGCATGTGCAAACCCGCAATCGAATGGCCCATCAGAACGATAGGACCGGAGATCCCCGCAGCGGCAAGCAAGTGGTGCAACTGGTCCGCGATCGAATTGGAGTCGCGCAGGTCCGGTCGAGGATCGCTCCAGCCCAGTCCAGCTCGGTCGTACGAGCAGACTCGGGTCAGCTTGGACAACTCAGGCTGCACCTCGCCCCAAATGCGAGCATCGTCTCCCAGTCCCGATTCGAGTATCACGGCGGGAATTCCCGAGCCCGTGCAGAACAAGTGCATGCCAAAGCCATCGACCGCGTATACTTTTCCGGGTGGGGGATAGACGCTGCGGTAGTGCAGGAAGGCCCACCGGTTATACGCTGCGGTGCAAGCCAGGACAAGAACGACTAGCGGAATGAGGCGCAGGAAAAACCGTCCCATGACGCCACCCCAACGGCGTTGCGCGCGCTGGGCGGCGGTGGCCGTACGCATGGTTGAAGTATCGCAGAGCGTTTGCGGCAGGTAAACGTCAGATCTCTATCGGAAACGCCCGGACGGGAAACTCCGGACCTTGTCGATGAATTAAGCGTTTTCGATAGAGCCGTTTGAAGGGAGCCGCTATCGCTTGCGGCGGACGCGGCACGTATGGGAATTGAATGGTGTTTTGGTACCTTCGTGCCATACAAAGTGGGGTTTTCGGGGAGCAGCGGGCTGGAGTGATCTGCGGTCCACGGAACGATACTACACCGACGCCTTCCGCGAAACAAGAAGGTTGAGGTAACAATGGAGGCCCACCTTTTGCCCACGCGTAGCGTC